>JACCDL010615457.1_pt1 | contig 14504 bp, 17 predicted proteins | sample 7441931 | NCBI WGS metagenome assembly JACCDL01 (sample SAMN15323437, study PRJNA562643) | freshwater metagenome | isolation source: river surface water | place: USA:Blue River Watershed | collected 2017-08-16 | reverse complement strand
TAGCTCAACGCCATACTTCTCCAACGAGCCACGCTCATAGAGTGACATCGCCGCGTTCAAGGCGGTCTGACCTCCAAGGGTTGGCAGGATTGCGTCCGGCTTCTCCTTCTCGATGATCGCCTCAATCACCTCCGGTGTGATTGGTTCGACATATGTGGCATCCGCAAAGTCTGGATCGGTCATGATGGTGGCAGGGTTCGAGTTGATCAGGATTACCCTGATGCCCTCCTCCTGTAGCACTCGGCAGGCTTGGGTGCCGGAGTAGTCAAACTCGCAGGCCTGGCCAATCACAATCGGACCGGAGCCGATTACCAATACGGATTTAATGTCGCTGCGTTTTGGCATTAGCGGTTCTCCTGAATCATGCGAACAAACTTGTCAAAGAGGTAGTGGCTGTCGTGTGGACCGGCAGCAGCCTCTGGATGGTACTGAACCGAAAACGCTGGGATGTCTAGGCACTCTAAGCCCTCAACCACCTGGTCATTGAGTCCACGGTGGCTCACTCGAACCTTTCCGAAACCCTGCGGCGAATCCTGCTCATCGCCATCGACCCTCACAGCGAAGCCGTGGTTGTGAGCGGTGACCTCAACTCGTCCGGTCTCAGCGTGCATCACGGGTTGATTGATTCCACGGTGCCCAAAGGCGAGCTTGTAGGTCTCAAAACCAAGAGCTCTTCCCAAAAGTTGATTACCAAAGCAGATGCCAAAGAATGGCACACCTCTGCGAAGCACCTCGCGCAACATCTCCACCTGTGCACCACTGGCCTGCGGGTCACCAGGACCGTTTGAGAAGAAGACAGCATTTGGACTTTCCGCAAGGATCTCGTCCGCCGAAACATCTGCCGGATACACCGCCACCTCAAGCCCTCTCTCGGCAAGGTGCTCAATAGTTGAGCGCTTGATACCCAGGTCCAAGATTGCAACCTTGCCGATGCGAGTTCCTTCAGCTGGAACTGTGTAGAGCTCTTTGGTGGTTACCTGAGAGCTAAAGCTGGCACCTTTCATCTCAGGTGCCGCAGTTACCTGTGAGAGCATCTGAGCCTCAGATGCGATTGCATCTCCCGAGAAGATTCCGGCTCGCATCGCTCCGGCGTCGCGGATTTGAAGCGTGATAGCTCGAGTGTCGACATTGCTGATCCCGACAATCCCTTGATCAACTAGATCTTTGACTAGGTCACGCTCGGCCCTGAAGTTGCTGGAGATCCTGGACGGTTCGCGAACCACATAACCGGCAACCCAGATCCTGGAGGATTCTTCATCGCGTTCGTTGGTGCCAACAATGCCGATGTGGGGTGCTGTTTGCAACACAATCTGGCCGGCGTAGGAGGGGTCGGTGATGGTTTCCTGGTATCCGGTCATGCCGGTGGCGAAAACCAACTCGCCGAGACTCAGGCCTTTTGCACCGTAGCTCTCCCCCTCAAAAACCAGTCCGTTTTCGAGGACCAAATAGGCCTTATCCAATGCGTGCTCCAATCAATTGCGAAACCTTGTCTTCAAACTCTTTACGTGTTTTTGGGTTGGTAAACCTAAAGTGCGATGCCACCTTGGTTTCCCCCAGTGACCAGCGAATCACCGTTAAGCCGTTCTTCTCGACACCCTTGTCGATGGTCGCTGAAGCTGAATCCAGGGCAAGGATTTCTGAAGTTGGAATCAGGAAGCTTCGCTCACCTGTGCGATTGACCGAAACTCCAGCGCGATCCACGGTAAGACTGGCCTTGCCACGCATCGCAAAACCGTGCGCCCAGACCCGCTCGAGAGGGGCAGCATCAAAGACTGTTGAAACATAGAAGGATTCAAGCTCGCCAGGACTGGTCGCCTCAAGCGGCTGGGAAAGCTGATCTTCCTGCTTTGCCCTTCTCTTTCGGACGCTTAGCCAGATCAACAGCGCGATTACCGCCACCATCGAGAGCATTAGGAATCCGATAACTTCTCTGGTCATTAGCGAACCTGCAGTTCTGAATTCATAACTGTGAACTCTCCTTGGTAGATGGTGTGGATGATTTGACCTGGCAGCTCGATCCCTGCAAATGGGTTGTTTGCACTCTTCGAGTTAGTTTGGCTCTGGATGACTCGCTTGCCACTTGGGTCGAGCAATGTCAGGTTCGCTAATGCACCAACCTCGAGTTTGCCTTGGTTTGCTAGCCCAGCTATTTGCGCGGGTTTAGTGCTCATAATCTGAGAGAACCGTTCCCAGCTTCCGCCCGAACCGATCAGAACCTCCTGCAAAACCGATGCGGCGTGCTCAAGTCCGACCATTCCGAATGCAGCATTCTGCCATTCGCACTCCTTCTTTTCTGCGGAGTGTGGTGCGTGATCTGTGCCAATGACGTCGATGGTGCCATCCAATAGCGCTGCTCTCAAGGCCAGTGTGTCCTCTAACTTGCGAAGCGGTGGGTTCACTTTGAAGACTGGGTCGTAACTTCTAACCAACTCTTCGGTCAACATCAGGTGGTGCGGCGTTACCTCCGCTGTGATGTTTATGCCACGTTTTTTTGCCCAACGGACCACTTCAACTGCACCTGCGGTGGTTAGGTGGCAAATGTGTAAGCGTGAGCCTGTGCTTTCGGCGAGCAAGGCATCGCGCTCGATGATTGACTCTTCGGCTTCTGCGGGCCATCCGGTTAGCCCGAGTTCGGTAGCAAGAGCACCAGCGTTCATCTGTGCACCGACGGTTTTTGTCGGGTCCTGGGCGTGCTGAGCAATCACGCCACCAAAGGCCTTGACTGCTACAAGCGCCTGGCGCATCAAGTCTTCGTCAAATACACAGACGCCATCATCGCTAAACATCCGTACTTGGGACTGGGAATTGGCAAGCCCTTGGATGTCGGAGAGCGACTCCCCCTTCAACCCGATTGTCACAGAACCGATAGGCTGCACCTGAACGTAACCGGCTGTTCTGCCAGCTTCCAGAATGAAGTCGGCAACTTCAGCTTTGTCGGTTACCGGCATGGTGTTAGCCATCGCCATCACGGCGGTGTATCCGCCGGCGGCTGCGCTCTTACTACCGCTGAGGATTGTCTCGCTGGATTCGAAACCTGGCTCCCTAAGGTGAGTGTGAACATCGACAAAGCCAGGGAGTGCAATCAAGCCAGCGCAGTCCAAACCACTGGTCGCGGACTTACCGATGCTGGTAATCCGACCATCCGCGATTTCAATATCAGCGTCGGTGCCGTTTGGCAGGGTGGCGTTCTTGAGAGTGATTGAGTTCATAGCTCCCCACTTAGGCAACGGTAAAGCACTGCCATCCTCACCGCGACACCATTGCTGACCTGCTTGAGTACCTGCGATCTTGGGTCATCGGCTGCTTGGCTTGATATTTCAAACCCTCGGTTCATCGGTCCTGGGTGCATGATTAGCGCGTTTGGTGAAACCATCGCCAAGCGATCGCCCTCCAGGCTCCAGGCCCTCGAATAGTCCGCGGGTGAGCTGAAGTATTCCCCCTGCATGCGTTCTTTTTGCACTCTGAGCATCATCACAACATCAGGACGCTGATCTAAAGCATCTTCAAAAGAATTCAAGACCTGAGTACCCATTGCTTCTATGCCCTCTGGTATCAGATTTTGAGGACCGGCAATCGTGACCTTCGCACCCAATAGCTGCAGCAGCAAAATGTTTGAGCGGGCAACCCTGGAGTGTCTGATGTCACCGACAATCAAGACATTTAGCCCTGCTAGGTCTTCACTAAGGCCAAAGCCTTGGCGAATCGTGAGGGCATCCAATAGTGCCTGGGTCGGGTGCTCGTGGGCACCGTCTCCGGCGTTGATCACACTCGCGGAAATCCAGCCCTGATCAGCTAGAAGTTTGGGAGCTCCTGATAGCGGGTGTCTGATGACAATTGCGTCTGCACCAATTGCTTCTAGGGTTTGGGCAGTGTCTTTTAGGGATTCGCCCTTTGATACCGAAGAACTGTCGGCAGAGAAGTTGATCACGTCTGCACTTAGTCGCTTGGCTGCCACTTCAAAACTGATTCGGGTTCGGGTGCTGTTCTCAAAGAAGAGGTTTACAACGGTTTTGCCTCGCAGTGCCGGGAGCTTCTTCACCTCACGGTCGTTCACCTGCGAAAGCTGCTGGGCATTATCCAAAAGTGAAATTACTGAGCCACGATCTAGCTCGCGGATTGATGTCAGGTGCTTCATTGGCTAATCACCACCTGGTCAACTCCATCGGTCTGAGACAGCAGCACCCTTACCCGTTCGGCCTTGGCGGTTGGGAGGTTCTTTCCGACAAAATCTGGCCGGATGGGAAGTTCACGGTGCCCGCGGTCTACCAGCACAGCAAGTTTCACCTGGCGTGGTCTTCCAAGATCGGTGATGGCGTCTAGCGCGGCTCGGACAGTTCTTCCGGAGTAGAGCACATCGTCCACCAGCACAACAACCTTGTCGGTAATTCCGCTCTCTGGAATCGAGGTCCCGTGAATTTTTCGCTCGGCATTGGTTGCATCGTCGCGATACATGGTGATGTCAAGCACACCAAGGTTTGACCGGTAGTCGGAATCAATCTCGGAAAGTAGCGAATCAATTCGCTCCGCCAACTGCTTACCCCGGGTCGGAATGCCGAGTAAAACCAGGTCCGATGGACCTTCGTTGGCTTCGAGGATTTCATGGGCAATGCGCTTTAGAGCCCGATCGATGTCGGGCGAATCGAGTACGACGCGCTCTTGCATTTGCGTTCCTTCTTCGCCTCACAGGACGAATTTAAAGGTGGTTGCGAAAAAGTATACAGCTGTTACAGAGCTTGGCGACCCTTTGCGAGGCGTGCCAACACTCCATTTATGAACTTTGGTGAATCATCGGTAGACAGCTCGGCTGCCAGCGAGACTGCCTCGGAAATCGCCACTTCATTTGGAACCTCGGCGTTGTGAAGAATCTCCCAAGCGGCCATTCGCAGTATCGCTCGGTCAACCGCAGGCATGCGCTCTAATGACCAGTTATCGGCCAGCATTTGGATTTCGGAGTCAATCTGGTAGGCATTCTCTAGGTAGCCGGTTACCAGCATCTCGGCATAGTCGAAGATGGCCTGTTGGTTCTGACGATCTTCGACCTGTAGCTCAGTTTGCTTCAATAGCTCAAGAGCTTCATCACCACGAACATCTGACGCGTAAAGTGCGTCTAGTGCTCGCTTTCGTGCTTTAGTTCGAGCGCTCAACTATTCGCTCACCCGGCCAAGGTAGTCACCAGTTCTGGTGTCGACCTTGACTCTGGTGTTGTTCTCGATGAACAGCGGCACCTGAATCTGGAAGCCGGTCTCAAGAGTCGCCGGCTTGGTGCCGCCGGTTGATCGGTCACCCTGCAGTCCTGGCTCGGTGTAGGTGATTTCCAGCACAACTGATGGTGGAAGCTCGATGTAAAGCGGAGCACCTTCGTGCAGTGCAACAGTCGCCATTTGGTTCTCAAGCATGTAGTTGGCTGCGTCCCCAACCGTTTCGGTTGGAATGGTGATCTGGTCGTAGGTGGTGTTGTCCATAAAGACAAAGCCGGTGCCGTCGTTGTAGAGATACTGCATGTCTCGACGGTCAACAGTTGCGGTCTCAATCTTTACGCCCGCGTTGAAGGTCTTCTCAACAACCTTGCCTGACAGCACGTGACGCATTTTGGTGCGAACGAATGCCGGCCCCTTACCTGGCTTGACGTGCTGGAATTCGATTACCGACCAAAGCTGGCCTTCCATGTTGAGGACCATGCCATTTTTGAGATCGTTTGAGGTTGCCATTTTTCTCCTTGATAAACCTGTGAAATTCTAGTTGCGAGTTAGCTGCGCAAGCGCCAATAGATAGCTATCCACGCCAAATCCGGCAATTACACCGGTGGCAACACCAGAAATCACGCTGTTGTGCCGGAACGCCTCGCGAGTGTGTGGATTTGAAATGTGAACCTCAATCAACCTGGAGCGCCCCTTGAGCATGGCGCAGGCATCTCTGAGGGCGTAAGAGTAGTGAGTGAAGGCTGCGGGATTCAAAATCACGTCCGCGCTTTCTTCGAAAGCGGCGTGCAACCATGAAATAAGCTGGTCCTCGCTGTTGGACTGACCAAACACAAAGTCAACTTCGGGCGCCTGGGCTCGAAGCTTGGCTTCGATATCGCCAAGGTTCATGGTGCCGTAGACCTCTGGTTCACGCGCACCGAGCATGTTTAGGTTTGGTCCATTTAGGACATAAATCTTGGTCATGGGTAAACGCTATTCCACAATCGCCTGAAAAGCCGTGAATACCAGCTCTGGAGTTGGCGCACTAAGAATGCCAGGTTTGCCGATGCTATCTAGAACCACAAAGCGCAGCGAACCTGCCCTGCTCTTCTTATCACGCTGCATTGTTGCCAAAAGCTGCTCCCAACGATCGGCACGGTAGGTCATCGGAAGCCCGAGCTTTGAAAGCACCTGGCGGTGTCTTTCGACGTCAGCCTCCTTGAGTCGGCCGCTGAGCATTGAAAGTTCCGCTGCGAACACCATGCCGATCGAAATCGCTGCGCCGTGGCGCCACTTATAGCGTTCGGCATGCTCAATTGCGTGCCCGAGGGTGTGGCCGTAGTTCAGGAATTCCCGCTGACCGGACTCCCTAAAGTCATTAGTGGTGATTTTTTCCTTGATCGCCACTGAACGCCGAATGATTTCTGCAAATACATCGCTCTTGATGTCAGTCGCCTCATCGGTTGACTCGACTGCCTCCAAGATCCACGGGTCCGAAATGAAGCCGTACTTCACGACCTCGCCCATCCCGGCCAACAGCTCATTGCGCGGCAGTGTCTCTAGGGTGTCGAGGTCAATGATGACTCGATGTGGCAAGTGGAAAGCGCCCACCAAGTTCTTTCCCTCGGCGGTATTGATGCCGGTCTTGCCGCCGATTGCGGCATCCACCATGCCGAGCAGTGTGGTCGGAATGAGAATGCAGCGAATGCCACGTAGCCAGGTTGCAGCTACAAAACCCGCGAGGTCTGTGGTTGATCCGCCACCGATGCCGACTACGGCATCGTTTCGATGGAAATCGGCCTGGCCCATTACCTGCCAGCAGAAGGTGGCAACCTCAATGCGCTTGGCATCTTCGGCGTTTGGAACCTCAACCACAAGTGCCTCGAAACCCTTACCTCGAAGGTCCTCTTGAACCGCGAGAGCGGTCGCACTGAGGGCTTGTGGGTGCAGGATAAGAACTTTCTTTACTCCATCAAGCGCAAGCGCGACTTCTGGAAGGAGTGAGCGTCCAATGATTGAAGTCATTTGCTTGCCTCTTGCTTGAGTTGAGAAATCAACGCCTTAATGGGTTTTCCCCCGGTAAAAACGGTAGCAGTTGCACACTCTTGGTATAGCGCTTTGCGGGCGTTGTAGATCTCTTCCCAACGCTCTGGGTTGTCTTTGAGTAGCGGCCGCTTTGAGAGATTGATCTTTCCTAAGACGTGTTCGCTGGAGGTGTCTAGAAAGACCGTGCGATAGCCACTGAGCAATCTGCGATTCTCTTCGCTAAGCACGATGCCACCTCCGGTGGCGATTACTCCCCCAACCTCTAAGGCTTTGATTAGTGCGCTGGTCTCCAAGGTGCGAAAGTGGGGTTCGCCAAACTTGGCAAAAATGTCCACAATTGCGCCGTGGTCTTTGGCAACCATTTTGTCGGTGTCTGAAAACGGCACTTCTAACTCGCGAGCCAGTTTTTTGCCAAGGGTGGTTTTACCAGAACCCATTGGTCCAATCAGGATAAGCGTTTCCACTATGGCTGCGCGATGCGGGACTTTAGAACATCGGGAATGTTCGCAAGATATGACTGAAGGTTCCGCTTGGTTTCTCCAAGCGAATCACCACCAAATTTCTCCAACACTGAGTTGGCAACCACCAGGGCAACCATCGCCTCAACTACCACACCAGCTGCCGGAACAGCACAAACATCTGATCGCTGGTGATGTGCGGTAGCGGCATCTCCGGTCGAGGTGTCGATGGTCTGGAGCGCCCTAGGGACGGTGCTAATTGGTTTCATGCCGGCCCGAACGCGTATCACTTCGCCGTTCGACATGCCGCCCTCAATGCCACCTGCGCGGTCGGTGAGGCGGTGCACTGAGCCATCCTCGCGGACGATCTCATCGTGCGCGACACTGCCACGGCGCTTGGTGGTCTCAAGGCCATCGCCGATCTCAACTGATTTCATGGCCTGGATACCCATTACTGCCGCCGCCAATTGGGCGTCTAGTCGACGGTCCCAATGAACGTATGAGCCAAGTCCAGGAGGGCAACCGTAAACCAAAGTCTCGGTTACGCCACCTATGGTGTCGCCGGAAGAATGGCAGTCATCAATTTCACTAACCATGGCAGCGCTTGCCTCCGGGTCAAAGCAGCGCACGGCATTCTCATCCAGGGCAGCACGGTCGCTTGGCTTAGGAAGTAAAACGCTTGTGTTTTGCGCCGTCCCGATTGCGACGGTGTGGGTTACCAGTTCAATTCCCAGCTCGCGCAAAAAGTTCTTTGCTACCTGGCCAAGTGCCACTCGGGTCGCGGTCTCCCTCGCGGATGCTCGCTCAAGAACTGGGCGTGCCTCTTCGAAGTCATATTTCTGCATTCCGGTGAAGTCCGCGTGTCCAGGTCTAGGTCTGGTTAGTGGTGCGCTTCTAGCACCCGTCAGATCCTCCTCGGAAACTGGTGCTGCCGACATCACGGTTTCCCATTTCGGCCACTCAGTGTTCGCAATCCTGATTGCAATCGGGCCACCTTGGGTGAGGCCGAATCTAATTCCGGTTGAAAGGGTTACCTGGTCCTGCTCGAACTTCATGCGAGCACCGCGTCCATAGCCAAGACGTCGCTGTGCCAGCGCCTCTTGAATGTCCTCAACCAAAACAGGGACTCCGGCGGGCAGGCCTTCGATGACCCCAATTAGTTCAGGGCCATGAGATTCCCCAGCAGTTATCCAGCGCAACATCTGACTATTTTGCCATGTTTAGCGCGCCACGAATGGCCGCAAGCAATTCTTTCTCGCCAGCAAGTGGCTCATCCAAGTCATTCCCTGCAAAAAGTCTTTGTTGACCCAATGCTTGCCAGAGCAGCATTTCGATCCCGGAAATGGTTTTTCCAGCGCCCCACAGCTCTCCTGCCTTGGATGGCCATGGGTCATAAGCAACATCTAGCAGAACACCGCGAGGCTGAGATTTCAGGGTTGGCAAGTATTCATCAAGGGTCTTTGGAGGCAAGGTTGAGATGACTAGGTCAGCATCGCATGCTTTGTGGAATTGCGGCTGCGCAGCAAGGTCAAACTCAGCACTGAGTTGCTTTACTGCATTGGCGTTTCTCCCCCAGAGCGAAACCTGCTTGTCCAACTGCTGCATGGCGACAATTGCACTTCGCGCGGTAGCCCCGGTTCCAATTACCGAGACGCTCTTGAATCGAGTGCCTGCGACAGCTTGCTGAATGCCGAATACATCGGTGTTGTAGGCGTCCCAACCGCTATCGGTTTTGATCAAAGTGTTAGCCGCTCCGGTGGCGATGGCTAGCGAGTCAGCGCGTTCGGCAAAGTTCAAGGCCTCTTCCTTCAACGGCATGGTGAGGCTGAAACCAGAGAAGTTTTTTGATTGCGCGGCGATGAAATCTGCTAGATTACCCGCCACCTCAATTGCAACGTAGTCAGCCGCAATGCCCGAAGCTGCAAAGGCTGCATTGTGGATCAGCGGTGACTTGGAGTGCGAGATTGGGAATCCAAGCACGGCATAGTGCTTAGTCATTCCACTCCGGATTCTCGCGTAGCCAGGCATAAAACTCTTGAGCTGCTCGCTCATGCTCGGCAAGCGTGACGCTGAATTTAGTCTCCCCGGTTTTTAGGTTGACGGTCACAAAGAACAGCCAATCGCCATCGGCCGGCCGGATTGCGGACTCGATTGCAAGTTCGCCTGGGTTCGAGATCGGTCCGGCTGGCAAGCCGGTGTAGACGTAGGTGTTGTAGGGGTTCTTATCGGCTCGCTGGGCATCTGTGGTGGTAACTGTCTTGCCATTAGTTCCGTAGTTCACTGTGGCGTCGGACTGCAACATCATGCCTATGTCCAACCGGTTCTGGAAGACTCTGGAGACTTTGAAGAAGTCTTCATGCAGTTTTGCTTCAGACTGAATCAACGCCGCCAGGTTGATCACCTCGAATGAATTCTTGAGTTCAATGTCGTACTGAGCCAATTCAGCTTCAGTGCGGTCAACCATGATGTCAATGACCGTCTGAGCGCTAACCCCGGGGTCAAAGGTGTAGGTGGCCGGGAACAGATAGCCCTCAGCATTGACCGCCTCGTCTGGAAGTCGCGGTTGAATCGCCTCGATGGCTGCCTCAATCTCTCCAGCATCAAGTTTCAGATCTTGCGCCAACTGCGGCACAATCTCTCGAATCCGGAATCCTTCCGGAATTGTGGTTCTTAGCACGACGCGGTTTTTGCCCTCTATCAAAATCTCTAACGCGCGTTGCCCAGACAGTTTTGTTGGGAAGGTATAGGTTCCCGGGTAAATAGTGAAGTCAGCGGTGAGCATGTCTCGATAGATGGCGTCGAAACTGAGAATGATGTTTGCCTCAACCATTTTTCGAGCGACAGCAGCTCCATCGTCGCCCGGCTCGATCACTATGAGAGTCTCAGGACCCGGCTCGCCAGAATAGTCCTCAACCTGAAACTTGGATATGAACTCCCGAATGCTGTCTGACGCCACAGTGACAGCTCCAGCCATTAGACCGAGTACAAGAACACCTACCAACGAGGCCAACAACAACCTTCTGCGCTTGATCTTGCTGTCAATCGGTGATGTCATCAAGTGCCGTCCCTGCAAGGCCTCCACGCTCCGAATTCAGAGCGAATTCAAGGATAAGTGCTGCCGCCTGAGCGTCGATGTATTCGCGAGACTCTTTAACGTTTTTGCCAGAATTCTGTAACAAACGCTGCGCAGATTTCGTAGTCATTCGCTCGTCAATCATTCGGACTACCAAGCCAAGTCCACTCAACTCCTGCGCAAACTCAATTGCCTTGGTGGTGGATGGCGTGAACTCACCGCGAAGATTCAGCGGCAAACCCACATAAACCACCGAGACATCGCGCTGCTTGATGATTTCTTGGATGGCGACGAGTGATTCTTTTGTTGCTGCCAGAGTCTCGAGTGGGAGCGCTAGTGACCCTTCGCTGATGGCAATGCCAATTCTGGCCGAGCCAACATCAACTGCTAAACGGCGAGTCACTGGATTGAAGCGACCGCTTCGTGGATTGCCTGGTTGAGCTTGGCGCTATTCACTCCGCCGCCCTGCGCAAAGTCAGCTTTACCGCCTCCGCCGCCACCGAGCACTGAGGCGGCAAGTTTGGCCAGATCGCCCGCCCGAACGCCCTGTTGCTGCGCGGTAGCACCGGATGCAACCATGACCAATGGCTTGTCAGCGATCTCCGCCCCCAAGATGACAACCGAGTCCGATCCAAGCTGACCAGAAACCGCAGAGGTCAGACTCCGAAGCTGGTCGGAGTTCACGGCGGCATCAATCTTGGTCGCTACTACATTTAGCCCGGCAATCTTGGTAGCGCTCGCTGCCAGCTGAGGAACTAGCTGAAGGGCCTGTTGTGATTCGAGTTCAACGATCCGCTTTTGAGCCGCTTTTAGCTCCTCGAGGGCATCTGAGATTCTCGACTCGAGTTCTGCCGCAGGTGCCTTGACAGTTGCTGCCAGTCTTCTGGTGATGTCTCGTTCTGCAGTCAGGGTGCGCAGCGCTTCAATGCCGACTAGGGCCTCGATACGTCTTGATCCTGAACCTACTGACGATTCTCCGGTCACTGAAACTAAGCCGATCTGCGAGGATCGCATGACGTGAGTACCACCGCAAAGTTCTCGGGACCATGGTCCTCCCACCTGCACAACTCGGACCTCTTCGTCATAGGTCTCACCAAACAGCGCTATCGCTCCCCACTCACGAGCCGCAGGCAAGGTCATGAACTGAGCGCTCACCGCAAGATCGGCACGGATTGCAAGGTTGGAGACCTCTTCGATCTCACTCTTTGTAGCATCCGACAGCGCTTGGGTCCAGGAGAAGTCAAGACGCAGGTAGCCAGGTCGGTTGTATGAACCAGACTGCAGTGCCTCTGGACCCAAAACCTGACGCAAGGCTGCGTGCACGACGTGAGTTGCAGAGTGCGCCTGAGCCGCGCCAAGTCTCCAATTGGCATCAACCACAGTCTGGGCTTCCGCTCCAACTGCAACCTCGCCCGAAACCACCCTCACCTTGTGAGCGAAAAGGCCTTTGACCGGCTTCTGAACATCTAATACTTCAAGTTCAAAGCCGTTGCCGACTATCCAACCTGCATCGGCTGCCTGACCACCAGACTCTGCGTAGAGCGTGGTTCGGTCGAGGAATAGTTCACCCAGCTGCCCCTGACTCAAGCTCGCGGTGCTCTCGCCATCGCGGATCAGGCCAAGCACTTTCCCGGTGGTCTTCAGTCCTTCGTAGCCCAAGAACTGAGTCTCGCCGAGGCTTCTAAACTCGCTGTAAACCTGAAGTCCAGCTCCGCCTGTCTTCTTTGACTTGGCATCTTGCTTGGCGCGATCTTTTTGCTCACGCATGAGGGCATCAAAGCCATCTCGGTCAACGCTCAGGCCGTTCTCCTCGGCAATCTCGACTGTGAGGTCGATTGGGAAGCCGAAGGTATCGTGCAGCAGGAATGCGGTTTCACCCGACAGGGATCCGGTAGCAGATGAGATTGCTTCGGAAAGCACAATCAAACCGGTGTCTAGGGTTCTGGAGAATCCTGCCTCTTCAGCAATGGCTGCTCGCAATACTCTGGGGAAGCTCTCCTCCAGCTCAGGGTAAGCCTCAACCATCGCGTTCTTGCTGGTGGTGAAGAGCTCTTCAAAGCAGGGCTTCTGGACACCAAGCAGTCTTAGTGAGCGAACCGAGCGGCGCAAAAGTCGACGAAGAACATAGCCACGGCCTTCGTTTGATGGCGTTACGCCGTCGGACATCAGCATCAGTGCCGAACGAATGTGGTCAGCGATCACCCTCATGCGGATGTCGTCTGACTCATCGGCTCCGTAGCTCTTACCGGAAAGCCTTGCCGAAAGATCAACAAGAGGTCTCACCTGGTCAATTTCGTAGATATTCTCAACGCCCTGCAACAGGAATGCCACTCGCTCGAGTCCCATTCCAGTGTCGATGTTCTTCTTGGGAAGCTCACCCAGAATCTCGAAGTGGTCCTTGGTGCCGCCATCTGCGCGCTCGTACTGCATGAACACCAGGTTCCAGATTTCGATATAGCGGTCCTCGTCGGCCTCAGGTCCGCCCTCAACGCCGTACTCGGGTCCGCGGTCGTAGTAAATCTCAGAGCAGGGACCGGCAGGACCACGCTGGCCAGTGGACCAGTAGTTATCCCGCATGCCACGCTTTTGGATGCGCTCTCTTGGAACCGTGGACTGCTCTAGCCAGTAACCAATGGCCTCGTCGTCGTCGTTATAGACCGTGACCCAAAGACGCTCAGGATCAAATCCAAGCCCGCCGTCTTCTAGTGAGCCGGTGAGCAACTCCCAGGCAAAGCCAATGGCTTCCTTCTTGAAGTAATCGCCGAACGAGAAGTTTCCATTCATCTGGAAGAAGGTGCCGTGTCGCGTGGTCTTCCCTACCTCGTCAATGTCGAGAGTGCGAACACACTTTTGAACGCTGGTTGCGCGTGAGTAAGGTGCTGGCAACACACCGGTCATGTAAGGAATGAATGGGACCATTCCAGCCACCACAAACATCAGCGTAGGATCTTGGCTGATGAGTGGAGCACTTGGAACTACGGTGTGACCCTTCTTTTCGAAGTAGTCAAGCCACCGCCGCTTGATTTCGGCAGTCTTCATAACGCTTACTTCTTGGCTGGAGCGCGCTTAGCTGCAGGCTTAGCGGCAGGCTTCTTCGCCACGGTCTTTTTTGCAGCTGGCTTAGCAGCTGGCTTCTTAACCGCTGGCTTGGCAGCCGTCTTCGGAGCCGGAGCGGCTAGCTCCGCCTCACGCTCTTGATAGCCAGCAGCAACTGCCTGGCTGAAATCTTTAGCGGCCGCAATTGCCTCATCTAGGGCAACCTGCGCCTTTGGGTTGTCGCGAAGTTGAATAACCGCGAGGGCGCCGAGGCCGATGCCTGCTGCGAACCATCCGAGTTTTGACATTTCTACCTCCGTTTTCCAATGACTGAGAACAGTCCTTTGGTGACACCAAAAAGTTTAGTTAGCGGAGCGCCGACCGAGGCAGTGAAGACAGCAACCAGACTGTTGATGTTCTCGGTTACCTGCTCAACATCTTCAGTGATCGAGTCGATGCGCTTGAGTTGACGGTTAGCCTCTCCGAGAGTGACCCGAGCCTCCTGGAGCATGGGCTCCAGCTCCTTGTTGACGGTGCTGATGGTGCGAGCACTCTCATCAATTAGTTTTGCCAGCTTCACCAGCGGGAAGCCGATAAAAAGAACGAGCAGGGCGAAGCTGAGGGCAAAAATTATGCCGACAACCTCGCCACCGCTCATCAGATTTACTTACCTAGCTGCGTAGTACTCAACAACGAGCTGAACTTCACAGG
>JACCDL010970466.1_pt1 | contig 14505 bp, 4 predicted proteins | sample 7441931 | NCBI WGS metagenome assembly JACCDL01 (sample SAMN15323437, study PRJNA562643) | freshwater metagenome | isolation source: river surface water | place: USA:Blue River Watershed | collected 2017-08-16 | reverse complement strand
GTATCATACATATTTATAGAATATACTATCAATAAATAACTTTTAAAGGAATAAAGATTGGGGTTTTGAAGTATTTATCTATAAAAATAATAAGAACTTTACATGAGAATATTTGACGCAGACGTAACGGGGTCGTTACAAGTATCGGGTTCATCCAATTTTAAAGGTGGAGTCACCGTAAGTGGTTCTCAAACCGTAACGGGTTCATTAACTGTTCATGGGAACGCTAAAGTTGGTGACCAAATAACTGATACTCATACAGTAACGGGTAGTTTAAACGTTACCGGTTCTATTAGTGGTTCACTAACTGGTGTTCTGCGCACAGATTATATTGATTTTAATACAGGGTCAACTGTAACAGGACAAGTTGCTAGAATGACATGGAACGATACCGACGGAACTGTTGATATCGGAATGAAAGGTGGAAACGTTACACTTCAAGTTGGACAGGAACAATTAGTAAGAGTTGTAAACGGTGCAGGTCAGGATTTATTAGAACAAAATTACCAAGCTGTCAGAATAGATGGTGTACAGGGCAATAGAATCAAAGTTAATTTAGCTCAAGCCGATACTAACATCAATTCCGATGAAACTTTAGGTATCGTTACCGAAACAATTCTCGATAACAATGAAGGTTTTGTCACTGTTGGAGGTTTAGTTAGAGGTATTAATACAACAGGTGCAATCCAAGGAGAATTGTGGAGTGGAGGTGATATTCTTTATCTTTCACCAATTAATCCGGGTCAAATTACAAACGTAAAACCACAGGCACCTCAACATTTATTAATTATTGGTTATGTTGTTAGGGCACATGCAACTCAAGGTTCGATTTTTGTTAAAGTATCCAACGGATATGACATAGATGAACTTCATAATGTTAATATTAAAACAGGAAGTTTATCATATGGTGATTTATTAATGAGAAGTGGAAGTGTTTGGTCAAATTCCAAAGTTCTTTCAGGTTCTTATGCTCTTACAGGTTCATTAGATATCTCAGGTTCACAAACAATCAACGGTAATCAGATTATCAGTGGTTCAATAACAATTACACAAAACATTAGTGTACTTGGAACTTCATCATTTGTTTATGTAACATCATCAAACCTAAACTTAACCGGCCCGTTCATTTATACAAACGTATTTGAACCAATCGAAAGATTTGGTGGTTTGGTGGTATTCGATTCTGGTTCGTCCAATGCAACTGCATCTCTTTTATGGGATTCATTAAATAATCACTGGATTTATCAAAACGCATCGGGTAGTATGTACTCGGGGGGTATGTTACTTTCAGGTCCAAGAAACACAGGTTCTCTTGGTGATGAATTAGGTTTAACAAGTACAAGAATACCAAAATCTGTTGGGGGTGACCACTTGGACAACTCCAACATCTACGATACGGGAACTGTTGTTAAAATCATAAGTAATAGTGAAATCACCGGTTCGTTAAAAGTAACGGGTGGTATCAGTGGTTCAATTGATTATTCATATATTCAAAACGTTCCGTCATTAGTTTCGGGTTCTGCCCAAATTAATATCACAGGAACAACAGGATACAGTGCTGTTAGTAGTTCTATCGCAACTGCATTGAATGGTTCTTGGAGATTAACCGACGGTACAACATCTGAAGACATTAACTTTAATGAAACAGTTACACTTCAAGAAGGTGGTAACATGAACATAACGTTAATGCCGGGTACCAATACTGTGATATTTGATAGTTTACACCAAACAATATCCGCAGCGTCTTCTTCAAACAATAGTGGAAGAACATACATCCAAGATATTTTACTTGATGTTTTCGGTCACATCACAGGAATAACAACCGCAACAGAAACTGTTGTGGATACACATACTACAGGTGTTACTTTCAATACAGGTGATGGTGTTTTAACTTTCACAAAGAATAATGGAAGCACATACACCGTTGACCTTGATGGTAGATATGGAACATCATCTACCGATTATTATGTAACGGGTGGTACGTTTAATACAAGTACAGGTAATCTACGTTTAACTCGTAATGATGGAGGAACCATAGATGTTGATTTGGATGGAAGATACTTAGAATCTCATCCGGCAGTATCGGCGGCTTCTTCATCAGATAATAGTGGACGTACATACATCCAAGACATCTTATTAGATAGTTTTGGACATATTACGGGAATAACAACCGCAACAGAAACAGTTGTCGATACAAACAATTATACAACAGGTGCAACAACAAACGGTACTACCGGTTTAATCACATTTACTAGAAATGATGGTGGAACATACACCACTTCAATTTCGGGTTATGTGACAACTCAAATTAGTAATTTAATTGATTCTGCACCATCAACTCTTGATACATTAAATGAGTTGGCGGCTGCGTTAGGTGATGACCCTAACTTCGCAACATCGGTCGCAACCGCAATTGGAAACAAAGTTTCTAAGAGTGGTGATACTATGACTGGTGACCTTAGTATCTTTAAAAATGATTCAAAACTTACGTTAGGACAAATCAACGTGTCAACCGGATATGCATCTATTGAAATGTATGCCGGTAATGGTGGGACATTTAATGGATATACGATTAGATACAATAAGGATACAAGTTTTGATAGATTAGAATTTGTTGATGGTAGCGGTAACCCAAGAATTTATTTTGAAAATGGTGGTATACTAAATGCTTCAACGATTGTTAAAATAGGAGGAACATCTTCACAATTCTTAAAGGCGGACGGTAGTGTCGATTCAAATACGTATTTAACCGCACACCCTTCAGTGAGTGCTGCGAGTTCTTCTAATAATAGTGGTAGAACTTACATCCAAGATATCCTTCTTGATTCATTTGGTCATATTACCGGTATAACTACCGCAAGTGAAACTGTAACCGATACGTTTACAACGGGTGCAACATTTAATACGGGTAATGGTGTAATCACATTTACTAATAATAATGGTGGTGGTACATTTACGGTAGATATTGATGGAAGATTCTTAACATCATATACCGAAGTAGATACCTTAGAAGATGTTGTATCTAGAAATGGTATAACCACACAACCAATAACCGCGGCATCATTTATTGTTACCGGTGCAAATTCCTCACAATTCTTAAAGGGTGATGGTACATTAGATTCGAATACTTATCTAACCGCACACCCTTCAGTATCCGCGGCTTCTTCTTCAAATAACTCAGGAAGAACATACATCCAAGACATTTTATTAGATAGTTTTGGGCACATCACCGGTATAACTACGGCAACTGAAACAGTTGTTGACACAAATACATTTATAACAGGTGCAACCTTTAATACAAGTGACGGTGTTGTTACAATAACCAAAAATGACGGTAACACAGTTACTGTTGATTTAGATGGTAGATATCAATTATCAGGTTCTTACTTAACAGGTTACACCGAAACAGATACATTAGCAACAGTTACCGCAAGAGGTGCGTCAACCGCAACTCCTGTAACATTTAATAGTGATGTTACATTAGGTAATGCTGCCGATTTAAAATTTGTTGACTTAGCGGGAACATTCCCAACAAGTGGTAAAGGTTTCGATTGGACATTGAATAATGACGGTGCTAGAATTTACGCAATTCAACCATCTTCAGATAGTATTGATTTTGTATTCCAATTAAGAGATAATGCAACAACAAACGATAGATTCGTTTTCCATGTTGATGACTATCAGGGACCCGCTTTTGATAAGTACCCACTTATTATTAGAGGTGGTACCGAGTTCGACCTTGTTAATTCGGCGCTTTATGTTGGTGGAACATTAGTTTTATCTAATGGTAGGGCTTTACAGAATATTACCGGTAACATTTCAATGTTCACCAATGATAGTGGTTACTTAACTGCACACCCTTCGGTAAGTGCCGCAAGTTCATCAAATAACTCGGGAAGAACTTATATTCAAGATATTCTTCTTGATTCATTTGGTCATATTACAGGTATAACCACGGCAACTGAAACTGTTGTTGATACAAATTACTACACTACTGGTGGAACATTTAACACAAGTAATGGTAATCTAACTTATACAAGAAATGATGGTGGAACATACACTGTCAACTTGGACGGTAGATACCAAGCATCGGGTTCTTATTTAACATCAGAATCGGATACGTTGGCAACAGTTACTGCAAGAGGTGCTAGTACAAGTACTGCCGTCACGTTGAGTAGTTCCGCAAACCATTTCCAAGGACACCATTATTTTGATGCTTATGATAATAATGGTAATCACTATCCTCATTATAATTCCGGTGGAAATAACAATGGTTCTAAGTTAAATCTTAGAATGTTTGATAGTGGTGGTAGTACGGTTGTATTCTACTTAAATGGTGCAACACAAGAAATTTCGTGGGCAGGAAATACTATTTGGCACTCAGGTAACGATGGGGCAAGTTCAGGATTGGATGCCGATTTACTCGACGGACAACACGGTTCTTATTACTACCCAGCATCCAACCCAAGTGGTTACATTAGTTCTTATTTAAATCACTATACCACAGGTGCAACATTTAATACATCAAACGGTGTAATCACATTCTCTCGTAACGATGGGAATACGTACACAGTTGATATTGATGGAAAATATGCCGAATCCGTTCATACACACGATGATAGATATCTACCATACGCAAAAACATCCGATGTTAACAGAGCCGCTGGTTGGTACACAATTGCCGCTAATCCCGGTAACAGAGCGGTTGGTAGATTTATATTAAGAGACACATCAAGTGGTAATCACCAATCGGTTGTGTTCTATGCAACACATCACTATGGTAACTACTCTGATATTACCGTATTAATTAACTCAAGATATAGTGGTAATCCATTTAGAACTCTTCGTATTGTCGATGGTTCAACATATGATGGTGCTTTACTACAGGTTTATATTGACGATTCATCATGTCAAGTTCAAGCTTGGATGTTAGAAAATATCCAAAACCAAGGTTGGGTTATTAAGGATTGGGTTGCTGATGGTGTTGACCCGGGTGATATTAATAATTTCCCCGCTTTAACTGAAGTTCCAGCACAAGTTGATTTGGACCAAGCACCTCAAGGTGGTATAATTACAACAGGACCAATTTATGGCGGTGGAGACACAACACAATATGAGTATTTGAATACAAACAACTATTCAACTACAACTGATACAAGATATTATACAGAAACTGAAATTGGTAACTTCTTCGGTGGTTCTACCGCAATTACAGGATATAACAAAACTAACTGGGACACCGCATTTGGATGGGGTAATCACAGTGGTCAAGGTTATGCGACCACAGGTTATGTTCAAACACAGATTACCAACTTAATTGATAGTGCTCCCACGGCGTTAGATACTCTTAATGAGTTGGCGGCGGCGCTTGGTGACGATGCAAACTTCGCAACAACAATTACCACATCAATTGGAAACAAAGTTTCTAAGAGTGGTGACACCATGACAGGTAATTTAACCTTTGGTACAACTTCAGGTTTAGGTGTGTTCTGGGGAATGAATACCGATGCCGCATTTATTAGATTTGTATCTACAGGTAACGGAGCGGGATTATCTTATTTAGAAATTGGTACACAGGACGATAGTGATGAACCAATTTGGTTTACACAATCAGGTAATTTAAGGGCATATATCGCAACCGATGGTTTCTTTAAAAATGGTTCAGGTTACAAATATCTTTATGAAAACGGTACTTGGGGTATTAATATCTCAGGAAACGCCGCAACGGTAACTGATGGAGTTTATACAACAGGAACATATTCAAATCCCGCATGGATTACGGCACTTGCTGGTTCAAAGATTACAGGAAATATTAGTGGTAATGCAAGTAACATTACTTCATATACGATTAACCAAAACTTAGGTACAACTGACAGCCCAACATTTAATAATGTAACTGCAACAGGTGTTTACGGAACGAATGCTTCCTCAACAAGAAACAAGTATAACGTTTATAGTAATAGTGGAACATATGCTATCGGTATGGAATCCGGAAACAATTTCGGTGGACTTGCCGATTGGGCGATGACCTTCCAAATGAACAACGACGATGACAGAGGTTTCTGGTGGGGAGATGATGGACATAACACATCACAAGGTGCGATGTCACTTACAACCAACGGTTACTTAACTGTTGCGAGAGGTGTTAGAGTTGGTTATGGTGAATCAGATACAACATCACCGTCAGTTCCATTACAAGTTTATGGTTCAGGTAGTTTAGTATTTGATGTACAAGGTTCACTCGGACAATTGTTCTCAGTAACCGATACATTATCAGGTTCGTTGTTCTCAGTTAACGATATCTCAGGTTTACCTGTATTAGAGGTGTTCTCTGACGATAGAGTGGTGATGGGTTCATTTGGAATGAATTCACTTGTCGTTAGTGGTACAACAACTACCGTTAGTGGTTCATTTGCGGTTAGTGGTTCCGCAACAGTAAATGGTGGAACAGTATGGCACTCAAATAATGATGGAAGTGGAAGTGGATTAGATGCCGACACTCTTGATGGATATCATGCATCTTCATTCTTAACCGGTCACCCTTCGGTTTCTGCCGCATCTTCATCTAACAATAGTGGAAGAACATACATCCAAGATATTCTTTTAGATAGTTTTGGACACATAACAGGAATAACAACAGCAACTGAAACAGTTGTTGATACTGATACGAACTATTATTTAAGTTCTGCATCATTCAATACAGGTAATGGTACTTTAACTTTAGGTGTAACAGGATACGGTAACGTAACTGTTAACTTGGATGGTAGGTATCAAGCAGCTGGTTCTTATTTAACATCAGAATCAGACACATTAGCAACAGTTACAACAAGAGGAGCATCAACAACAAACGATATCACAATTGGTGGATTAACCGTTGGAGGTTCATTAACAAGAGGTTCTTATACCTCATCATCGAATTATGTAACGGGCGCGGATAACATCGTACTAAAAGGTAACAGTAGTGGTGTTAGTGGTATCTTCTTCGAATCTGAAAAAGATGGTACAAACATTAACCACCCATCTGATTTCGGTTTCATTCAGTTCCACCCATACGGTATTGGTGGGTCATCGGGTGAATCAAATAGATTGGTTATTGGTGTATCAAACGATAGTGATGATTACATCGTACTTAACCCATCGGTTAGTGGTGGATTGGTTGTTAGAGTTGGTGCTGGTACAACAGAATATGTTGTATACCATGCAGGAAACATCCCAACATGGAACCAAAATACAACGGGAAATGCCGCAACCGCAACTTACGCAACAAGTGCAGGAAGCGCAACAAGTGCATCAACAGCGGGTTATGCCGATGAAGCAAAATGGATTAGTTTCCCTGACGGACCAAGAGATTTATCTGATAGAAGACCTAACTGGAATAACAGGTCAGTTGCTTGGGATTTTGTTAATGCCGGTATCGCAAATGGTTCTGGTAACTACGGTGGTGTAATGACATTCTCACCATGGGATGGAACGACCTCAAGTACGGGAGATTCATCATACCAATTGGCATTCGCAAATACAACAGGTGTTAACGCAAGTGGTCAACCAAAACTTAGTATAAGAAATGGTATTGATACAACATGGAATTCGTGGTATACATTAATACATGAAGGGAATATCAGTTCTTACACATCAGCACATATTTCAGTAAGTGCAGCAAGTTCTTCTAACAACTCAGGTAGAACTTACATCCAAGATATTTTACTTGACAGTTATGGTCACATTACCGGAATTACAACAGCAACTGAAACAGTTGTTGATACCGATACTAACTATTATGTTACAAGCGCATCATTTAATACATCAAATGGTGTTATTACGTTAACAAGAAATGATGGTGGTACGGTAACAGTTGATATCGATGGAAAATACCAAGAAGCGGGAACATACCTTGGGGCAATTAACTACAACAACGATAGTAATGCAAACTATCAATTATTATGGGGTTCGGGAAATGCGGTTTACGGTACCGGAGGTGTTTATGTGAACCCATATATTGATTATGTATATGCAACCTCATTCAACGCATCTGATTGGTTTAGAAGTAGTTCCGCTACAGGTTGGTACAACTCAACATATGGTGGTGGTATCTATCAAACTGAATCAACAATGGTTCGTGTTTATGATAACCGAGGTTTTTGGATTGATGGTGGAAATACTAATACAGTTCAAGACGCAACATTATATGTTACTGCAACAAACAACAATGATTGGTTGGCGGTATTCAACGCATACAATAGCTCAAAATCTGAATATGGTGTTTACGTAAGAATTGCGTCGGGGGCGTCTTATGGTTATGCATTGATGACCGACGGCTCAACTTGGACATATAGAGTAGATGGTTCAGGTAGAGTATATGCTCCGATTTACTACGATATTAATGACACGGCATATTACTTAAATCCGGCAAGTACTTCAAACTTGGCAACTGTTAAATTAAACAGTACTGCAAGTGGAACTGAAGTATTCACAGTTGATGGTGTTAACGGTAGATTGTTCACAATCACAGATGATTTAAGTGACAGTTTATTCTCAGTTAACACAATTGCCGGTGTTCCTGTAATTGAAGCGTTCTCTGATTACAGAGTAATCATGGGTCGTTACAATCAAAACGATTTCTATATCGCAACAACCGGTGAAATTGGAATGGGTAACACTTCAGTTTCAGGTTACAAGTTAGCGGTAACGGGTAACATCAGAGCAACTGCGTTCGTTAAGACGGGAGGAAGTTCTTCTCAGTTCTTAATGGCAGATGGTAGTGTTTCTACAAACCCTGGATGGATTACATCATATACAGACACAAACTATTACTTAACTTCAGCATCATTCAATACAAGTAACGGTATTTTAACTTTAGGAGTAACAGGATACGGTAACGTAACTGTTGACCTTGATGGAAAATATTTAGATTCTTCATCTTATACCGCATCTGACGTACTATCAAAATTATTGACTGTTGATGGTTCTGGTTCAGGATTAGATGCGGATACTCTTGATGGATATCACGCATCTTCATTCCTTACATCATATAGTGAAACAGATACTTTAGCATCTGTTACCGCAAGAGGTAGCTCAACCACTGCAGGTATCACTGTTAATGGAAATATAACCGTTGGTAACTCAACATCTTCTAATATCTTCATGGTAGATACCGACGAAACAACTCGTCGAATTCACTGTAATAGTAGTAGAATTGGTTTCTTAAATTCAAGTGATAACTGGTCGGCATACTCGGATAACACAGGTAACTGGATTACCCCATACGCGATGTATGCGTCTGATTGGTTCAGAACATATGGAACAACCGGTTGGTACAGTGAAACATATGCCGGTGGTATCCACATGACCGATGGTACTTGGGTTAGAATTTACAACAACAAACAATTCCTTGTTGAAAACCTAATTCAATCGAACACTGCAGTATATGCACCAATCTTCTATGATAGTGCGAACAACGCATACTACTTAAATCCAAATGGTTATTCAAACTTAGGTACCGTAAGATTTAATAGTAGTGGTGCAAATGCAGAAGTTGTTGCGGTTGATGGTGTGAATGGTAGATTGTTTACTGTAACCGATGATATGACAGATAGTATCTTCTCGGTTAACACAATCTCAGGTTTACCTGTTATCGAAGCATTTGCCGATTACAAAGTTGTAATGGGTAGATATGGACAGAATGATTTCCACCTTGACAACAACGGAAACATTGCGATGGGTTCAACACCTGTATCGGGAGTTAAACTTTTTGTTAGTGGAAACTTATCAATAGGTGGGGCTAACTCGAGCTATACTCTTTATAACAACGGAACATCATACTTCAATGGTTCAGTTTATGTTGATGACAACTTAACAATTGCTGGTGGTTATGCATTAAAAGGTAACTACGGTACTTGGACAGGTGAAGAAAACAAAATCCAATGGCACTCAAACAACCTTTATTTCCAAAATACAGGTGGTGGTGAATTCATATTTAGAAATAGTGGTGGTAGTAACGTATTTAGAATTACAAATGCGGGTGTAGTATATGCAAGTAGTGATATTAATGGAGCATACATCCTCGGTACATACTTCAACGCATCTTCAGGAAACAGTGAAAACCCAACAATTGGTCAGATTTGGACACAGAATACTTCTGACAACTACTTGAGAAAATCAACACCAGCTCACTTTATCAGTCAGTTAGGTTTGATTACCACAAGTAACATCGGTTCTCAATCTGTAACTTACGCGTCAACTGTAGGTATCAACTACAACAACGATAGTAACTCAACATACCAAGTATTGTGGGGTTCAGGTAACTCAGTTTACGGTACTGGTGGTGTATATGTGAATCCTTATTATGATTACATGTACGCAACTGCGTTTGTTTCAGATAAATTTGGTTTACAGGATGGTACACCAATGGATTGTTACATGCAGATTACTGATAACAACCCAACCGAAGATGGAATTAACTACGGTGCTGAATTTTTATTCTACGGTGACCAAAGTACATCATCATCTCACTTATACTTCGGAGGAGCATTAATCTACAACAACTTGGTTGTTAACGGTAGAATTACTGAGAACTCATCTATCCGATACAAGAAAGATATCGTTCAAATCGAAAATGGTTTGGAGAAAGTTCTTCAGTTAAGTGGTGTTACATATACCAAAATAAATAACGAACAAAAAGAAGCGGGGGTTATTGCGGAAGAAGTGGCAAAAATTTTACCAGAAGCTGTCGGATTCGATACAGAAGGTCGTCCTGATTCCGTATCTTATGGAAGATTAACAGCTTTATTAATTGAAGCGATAAAAGACCTTAAAAAGGAAATCGACGAACTCAAAGGAAATAAATAATGAAAGTTAATGGTAACATCAATTTCACCGGAAATCTTACAGTACAAGGTCGTGATATAATGACCTTGCGTGATGACCATTATGAACTTGGTTTAATTCTTATTCGTGGACTTATTGGTGGTGGTTATATAGGTGGTTCTGTTTGGACGGCAATAACTACATTAAAATATGCGACCGACGCTTGGGGAACAAGTTCGAGTAATTTAAACTATGCAACAAAATATGGTGGATGGGCGAGTGCGCATACACATGGTTACGTTTTTTTGAATCAATCAAATGGTTATTGTGGAAACGATAAAATAAATTTGGCAACTGAAATTGTAACCGCAATTGGTAATAGAGGTTATTGTGGTGGTTCACCATCATCTATTCAACAAGGAGTTGGTTATGAATCAACAGGTGTTCCATTTGGAACCAAGGCATACACTTGTGGTAACGGTTCAACAGGATATGATATCTTAACATTCGCAACTGATACGTTTACTAACACAACCGATGCAAATATTGGAACCGCAGACCACTCAGTGGGTTGGTTCGATAGAGAATATGGATACCATTACCAATCAGGTGCAAACCAAACACGAATTTTTCCATTTGCTAGCGAAACATGGAGAATTCAACCAACAACAAATTCACCCGGTGCTTTAGGGTTACCCGGCAATGTCCTTGAAAAAGGAGTAAACAGTAAAAAAGGTAAATTTTACCTTACGAGTACTAGTGGTCATATTGATAATACATTACGTCAATATAGAAACATAATATCTACATGGTCAATAAACTATGGAAGTCAACACATACCAAACTGCGAAAACACAGGGGTTATGGGACAAAATCATGGTTACTTAGCTGGAGGATACCAATCAAATTTAGGTCAAAACGCATTTAGCGATAAAGTATATTACGATACTGATAGTACGGTGGCAATTACGGACGCTCCGAGGTCACTCTCTTCAGCATCAGGTTTATGGAGTCCGGTTTAATATGAAAGTATACGGTAGAATAGATTATACGGGAACTATGCTTTATAAAGGCGCGGCACTCAATCTTGAGTACATTGTCGACGATTATAAACAAGGGTTATCACTAACCAAAGGTTATATTGGTGGTGGGTATATCAGTAATGCGGGTTGGACAGTTGTAACAACAATTCAAAATGCAACCGACACATACGGAACTTCGGCCAATGCAAACTTAGTGACCCCTCATAGATATGGTGGACATTTTTCCTCACACATTAATGGTTATATTTTATGGGGTGATTGGGGTTCCTATGGTTACATTAATAAAAAAATGGCATTCTCAACAGAGAATGTTACGGCAATCGACAGTAGGTCATATGGTTCAATTCCCTGTACAATACAACATGGAGTTGGGTATGAACCAAATGGTACAATGTTCGGTAGTAAAGGATATACTTTAGCAAATAGTTCGAGTAACTACGAAAAATTTACATTTAATACCGATACATTTAGGGCAGCATCTGATGGTAACATATATGGAGGTGACCAATCGTATTGTGAGGCTTGGTTTGATAAAAATTACGGATGGTCATTGGCGAATGATGGTGTAACAAGAAGATATGAATACTCAACCGAAACATGGGGTACTCGTTCCCCATCACCAAATTATACGGTTGGATTATCATATTGGGGTAAGGGTTTACCAACAAAAGACGGTAAATCTTATGTTCATGCCGGAGGACTTGTATATGAATTTATGAAATTCATGCACACCACAGAATCATATATGACAAATCCATATGGACAAACATTAAACAACGATGAGCAACCGGCAGTTATGGGGCAAAACCATGGATATTTCGCTGGTGGTTATAACGGCGTTCAAAATGCACACACAGATAGAATTGAATATAATACTGATACAGTAATAAAAGTTTTTGATGCACCTCGAGCATTATCTGCCGGGTGTCCCATGTATAGTGGTCACATGTCATGATAGTAAACGGTAACATAGAAATATTAGATGGTAGTCCCGGATGGAGAAAGGCATCAACCTATCACACGGGCGGTACTTTGTCAAATGGTAACAAAACATTTACACCTCCATCAGGAGGTTATACCACTGTTGTATACAATAGAACATTTGCTGCCGGTGAAGATTTTAGAATCGTTGCGTATTGGGCCCACGATTATATTGGTGCGGGAATGGTTTACGGACCTAATGTCCATCATTTTGATTTTAATGGATATTCCGCCGATGGATACGGACCATATGCAGGTGCATTGAATACCTCAGGTTTCCCAAGTGGGTATTCGGCAACATTTTTTGGTCAATATCATGCACCAATACAAAGTAGTGGTTCATCCGCACCGGGTTATTGGTTAAAATGGGAGCGTTCAGGAAATACATTAACATTACAATACTCAACAATTAGTGCGGACGGTCCATGGACAAACTTCACAAGTTCATCAAGTACAACAATTGCATCAACAGATGCTGTTTGTGTTATTTGTGGAGAAGCGGGTTCAAATGGTAATCCATTAACAATCGTTGATAACTACGCAAGTTTAAGACACAACGGTAGAGAAGTATTTGGATTTGATAGAGATTTATATCGTTTTTCTCTTAACTTAATTAGGGGTTTTATTGGTGGTGGTTATATTGGTGGAACCATTTACAGTCAAGTAACAAAACTAGCATTTGCTACTGATGCTTGGTCCACAATGTCAAATAATTTAAATAAAGCAATTAAGTACGGTGGATGGGCTAGTTCGCTAGTTAATGGTTATGTTTTCCACAACGTGCAGAATGGAGACGTAACAAATGATAGGGTAAACTTCCCAACGGATTCAGTACAAGCAATTGCTAACAGACCGAATGGTGCTGGTGGTTCACCATCATCTTCACAAGAAGGTGTTGGATTTATGCCGTCATCATTACCAAGTTACCAAGGTGACCTATATAATACCGTTGCGACATATGGATTAAGAGCATTTGAACACGGCAAAGGTGGTTCAACCATGGATATTCTAAGATTTAATACTGAAACATGGTCAAGTGCGGGCGGTTCCCCTTCAGGTCAATATGGAGTTGGTTGGTTTAACAAAGATTATAGTTTTCAATTCGCATCTTCATACGGTGGTTCTAACACCGTAACAAATAGAATGGTTCATGCCACGGATACTTGGAGTACTCTCACAACAACAAACAGTCCCGGTTCATTAGGTATGCCGGGTGGTGGTGCTGAAAAAGGTGTTAACAGTAAACATGAAAAATTCTTCTTAGCGGGTAACTGGGGAGGTTCATACTGTACAACTACGGACGGTAACAAAATATTCAAATTTGATATGGTAACCTCGACATGGACATTAAGTAGTACCGCATCTCAAACACTATACAACAACGAACAATCGGGTGTTATGGGAATGAATTGGGGGTACTTTGCCGGTGGATATAACTGTAACTCAGGTCAAAATGCCCATACGGATAAGATTAACTATAATATTGAAACTGTGGTTAATATCGCCGACGCACCAAGACAACTTAGTTCAGCTTCTCCAATGTGGAGTTCCTATTAACTTGTTTTTTTGAAAACTTTTATTTATATTTTAGTACAAAAGTAATATTATGAAAGAAGAGTTGTTACCAAAAGAGTATAAGGATATGGTTTTCTCCATGTCGGAGTTTCAAATCAAACAT
>JACCDL011307160.1_pt1 | contig 14507 bp, 8 predicted proteins | sample 7441931 | NCBI WGS metagenome assembly JACCDL01 (sample SAMN15323437, study PRJNA562643) | freshwater metagenome | isolation source: river surface water | place: USA:Blue River Watershed | collected 2017-08-16 | reverse complement strand
TTAACTATTTGGCTTTGTTAACTTTTATAATATTATTATTCGTTTCATGTATTGATTCAAACCATGTGTAATCTTGATGAGATACACACCAGGTTTTGTGTTCTGTAAACGAATACTTCCTTTATAGTTGCCTGTGAAATTGGCTTGTGTTTGTCGGTATACTTCCCTTCCTTCAGCATTCAATACTGCAATACCTAAATCTTCTTTGCCCGTTACACTGAATGTCAAATTAAAGTTTCCATTACTTGGGTTGGGGGCAACTGTGAATCCAATTCTTTCAGGTGCTACATTAATAACAGAAGTAACTGTTACATCTTGTTCTGCGGAGAGGCTTTCGCATTTGAACTCATCAATTACAGCAGTTCTATATTTACCTGATTGGGTTATTTTTAATTTTTGTCCTTTTTCGCCTTGTAAATCAAATCCATTCAACTGCCATTGATTGCCAATCGCAATAGAACTGGTTAGTGTATCAGCATTTCTGGTAATGGTAGGAATCACGTTGTTGATTGCTGTTACAGGAAGTTTAGGAGACGGACAAGTTTGTGCTAGTAATTCTACTCTCATGTCGTAGAAGAAATAATAAAACTGAGTTGGGTCTGCAGTAGCTGAAGACACTACGCTGTTTCCAGTAATTGTCAATCCACTATTCAATCCGTTGATCTTTTGTGGATATGGGTTAGCTGAGATATTGTTATTTCTATAAACTGTTGCACCATCAGTACATTGCATGATAAGTACATGGTTGCCAGGGTTAACTACTGCAAAGTTTAGGTTGAATACCATCCCTTTGTCGTTTGGATCATTTTCGGTAACTGCCCCTGCTTGTGCAGTTGGTCTGGTATTAGAAACAATGAAATCGCGTTGGTCTAAATTAAAATAACTGTATCCACCTTGACCGTTTTCACTTGCTAGGTCTGCTAAAATAATTCTGACTTTACCGGGGTTGCCTACAAACATCTTCACCGACTCAATGACCATTGGAACAGTGTTAGAGAAACGGACAAAGTTTCCGTTGAATTCATTGTAACCGCCTGATGTAAATGCTGTCTTGTCTTTTGGACCTACAGAACCAATTAAATCATTAAATGCTCCAAAGTATTTTTTATCAGCAGTTATAGATGTTGTGTTGGCAACTGTGTTTACAGTGGTCATAGCAAAAGGAATTTTTGCAGTATCCGATGCAAACCAGCTAATGTAATTACCAGCGGTAACAGTACCTTTCAATAAGGCTGCCGAGTTATTGCAAATTAAAGCCTGTAATGCTGTTGGTGCTACTCCTGCACCTAACGCACTCGCTTCTGAAACAACTTGGTTGTTTTCTGCATTTTGATCGGTTACCAAACTTGATTTTGCTGTGAAGGTATATTTTGCATTTGCCTTCATTGCAAATGGTGTTTGGAAAGTATATTCTGATTCAGCACCTGCAACCAATGGGCCGTTGAATACGCCTGATAGGGTTGAAAGCGGATTTCCGTTTTCGAGGATATCAACTGATAATGGAATATTTCTTTGTTCCTTGCTTCCAGAGTTTCTAAGCTTGATGGTTACATACTGCGAACCATCAGCACATTCACCATCAAATGGGTATACAACTGAGCTCATCGCAAGATCATTTGAAGGTCTAACGATTACCAATGTATAATCTTGAACTTCACCTCTGGTATAATTACCTGATGGCTGTATGGTATTTGGGTCGTTTGTTTCTGATACAATTACACGCATCAACATTTTATCGCCAATGGCAAAGCCAGTTGGTAGCGCAATTGTTGGCTTGTATGTGCTGTCATTGAATAGTACACCGCTTGTTGCAAATATTTCTCCTGCATCACCAAAGTCGCCATCATTATTCGTGTCAATGAAGATTCTAGCATACCTAGAATTGTTAGTATTGTCGCAACTCTTTACTCGAAGGAATAAAGTATTTGATCCACCAGATTCAATAGTACCAGTCAACAACCTACTATCGGTATTTGAGGTACAAGTATCTTTGTATTTGATATTAACGCCACCAAAGGAAACAGTGTCGATATACGATCCACTTTGATCGCTAAAGTTTACACCAGCATAAGGTGTGCCTCCAATACCAGATACAATCAACGAGAAATTCTGTGTTGCATTGCCTCTTGTGAGTTGTCCTTTGTGACGTACTTCAATAGTATAAGTTTCACCTAGTAATACTGAGTCGATTTCTACTTTTTCAACATTATCAACACTATTATCACCTCGTGTTGCTGGATTAGCAGGTGCAGCACCATCTAATTTCCATGGGAAGAAAGTTTTGCTTCCTTGTTTGATTCGAATGTCGAGGTCGTTTACCAATTTCTTTTCACGTGAATTCAATGTACCATTATTGGTAACAGAACCTGCAGGGTCTGTCCATACAATCGTTGCACTTAATTTTCCTTTACCTGATGCTACCACTGAAACAGTATATACTGAATCATTTTTCAGGTTCTGCTCAACTACTAAATTGTTTTGTGTATTGTTCAAGACACCTGCTGCTCTTGCTATGTTGGCTAAACCCCAGCCGTGCTTGTAATCCGGACCAGGAACAGTTGTAGCTTGATCAGTGGTGTGTAAAATCAATCCTTTTATTGTTGATGACCAAGCTGATTTATCACCATTTTTTCTTTGAAACAATTCTTGTAGTAAGATGGCTGAACCAGCAATAGTGGGAGAGGACATCGATGTTCCTGATAAAGTTGAATAAGTTGTATTGCTTCCTGCACCTGTGGAAGTCAGTCCAACACCATTAGCAACTACATCAGGTTTTATTCTTCCATCATCTGTTGGACCAAAACTACTGCTGTTGCTTAAGACAACATCTGCAGCACTGGTATATCCACCTGAAATAGGAAATGCATTTCCTACAATCAAGGCATTTTTTGCATTCGAATAGGTGGGTAACAAATCGAAACCTGTCTGATCGCTAATGCCTGATGGTCTTCCACCTGCATCTACCATTTGATTGGATTCATCATATCTCCAATAATTTGTTCCAATCGCAGGACCACTTTCGTTTCTGTTGTTACCTGCAGATTTTACAATCAAATAATTAGGTGCTAGCCAAGCTATAGAATCCCACAATTGTGTTTCACTGCTGTAGATACCAAATTTCCAATCCTCTGTTGTACCAGCAGCTCCCCAAAATTCCCATCTGTTTTGCCCACTATTGAATCTCCATCCTGCAATTGAGCCATATGAGTGATTCGAAACCAAGAGGCTTGCAGCTTCTGAAGACATTTCAGTAATATGGTTGTTGAAATCATAAGCAATGATTCCCTTTATGCCATGCGCCATTCCCTTTGCAATTGCATTTACACCTGATGCAACCAATGTGCCAGTAACATGTGAAGCATGGTTGTCTACTGTAGTAGGATTATCTTTTTGATTGATCCTGCCAATTAATTCCACATGCGATTTATTGATTAAACCACCATCCCATAGTGCAAGTTTATTAGTAACTAATGCACTTGAACCATCTAGGTTTAGTCCTGAACTTCCGCCGGTCCACAATTTATTGGTACCAATTGTTGCAGCTGCAACCACATTGCTCTCTGTACCCATGTACATGGGAAAGCCTTTTTCATCAACACCTACTAAACGAGCTATATTGCCTTTGTTATCAGTGATGGTTAACTTCCAACCTTTTTGAGCAGCAAGATTCATTGCCTTTTCAAAACGCTGCGTTTCTATGATGCGTTGATCACTGCTTATTTTTTCCAGCTCGCGAACTTGAGTAGCTGTCTGCTTTTGTGCGTGTAAAAAACCGTTGCTAAGCAGTAAAAAAGCAACAAGAATAAAAAGTTTATTTTTTTGCGTTTTCATAACGTTGAAGATAAAAATTATTGGACTGAAAAAGCTAACTTGTTCAGTAGAATGGTCAATTTAAACAATATTTTAATCGGAGGTGCCTAATGTTGATTAACGGTAAAATTACAGGTGTTATTTTGTTGATGGTAACTATTTTGGGTTGCGGCGCAGCAAAGGTAACCGTGAATGGGAAAGTGCAAAGAATCATGGGTAATCAGATGCCTTCACCTGATGTGAAAAATGAGGAGCCTGCGGGTTTTGCGGCGACTGTCTATTTCTTTGAACCAACCCTGATGAACATGGGCGTACCTACAGGAGAGCAAGGCTTGTTTTTAATGACCGATAAAAAATTGGTTGCCAAAGTCTTATGTGCAAAAGACGGTAGTTTCAACCTCAAAATAAAGCCGGGCAAATATTCTGTTCTACTTGGTAAAGATGGCCAATTCTACAGCAATGTTTCCAATCTAGAGGGGCTCATAAATCCAATTGATATCAATAAAAAGGAAAACAAAGCGCTTGTTTTGAGAGCCGATTGGGGGGCTATTTATTAGCCGTCATGCTGCTGAAAAGGTAGTTTAATCTTTCAGCATCTTCCATTGGGGCGACTTTATTTTTGGAATCAAAATACAGCGTTGGTTTTTCTTTGCTGTTAAACAAAGGCCAGTTTAACGATTTGCTGTTATTCGGATTTCCTGTTTTTACAAAGCTGACCCAATAGTCCGACATACTTTTGGCTAATTCATGATCAGCAGGTTCCCAAGGTCTTCTCACAAAGCGAAGATTGTCGAACATGTATGGAACTTCTCCAGTATGAAATGCTTTGTATTGTTTGTATTGTCCTTCAGCGGGCACTATTCTGGTAAAGCGGTAAACATATACTGGTAGAGATTGTGCTTCTTGAAAATTGGCCCAGATCAACCCCGGCATACCAAAAATTTGATCTCTTGAAAGATCAAGTTGTGTCTGTTTGGCTTCCTCATCATTTGAAGAAGGGTAGAACTTTAAGAATGCATCTGCATTGGAGCCATATTGTTGCTGAAAATCTTTTCTCAAATTCTCAGCTGATTTTGCTGGGCTCATCATTAGTCCTTCATCTTGGTTCCATCCAACGAGTAAAGCGACTTTATTCTGATTCGCTTTTTGAAAAATGTCAAGAATGTGTTCGGGTAGTACATGTCCATCAATATAAGGACCGCGAATGCCGATGAATTTTTTCATCAATAATTCAGCATCAACTTTTTTTAATTCTGCAACAGTTTTGGCGTTAAATAAAGCTGCATATTTTAATCCCTCCGCTTCTGCATTTGATTTGCTCGAATTACCTCTGCTGAAGTTGCCGCCACTTTGTGCGATGGCTTTGTTGAATAGTCCAGCAGCTAGTGGGGAAGCCACTAAAGTATTTACACTCATTGATCCCGCTGATTGTCCTGATATGGTTACCTGATCAGGATCTCCTCCAAACGCAGCAATATTTTTCTTCACCCACTTTAATGCAGCAATTTGATCCAGCATGCCGAAATTGCCAGATGGCTCATTTAAGTCAGGATGTGCAAAGAATCCGAAAACGCCTACACGGTAATTGATGCTCACAACAACTATTCCTTTTTTGGCAAGTGCTTCGCCATCATAAATGGGACAAGCAGTTCCGCCACTGCCAAAACCTCCTCCATAAATCCAAACCAATACAGGTTGCTTGTTCTTTTTATTTTTATTGGCAGTCCATACATTCAAGTACAAACAATCCTCGCTAATGGGTTCTGCTGGTATGAGAAATTCTTCAGACCACATGCTAAATGGCACTGGCTTTGCTTGCATGGGACTTGCACTAAACTTTGTGCAAGCCAAAACCCCATTCCAAGGTTGAACAGGTTGTGGTGCTCTCCATCTTAAATCACCTACAGGTGGTGCAGCAAATGGAATGCCTTTAAAACTTTCAACCGTTTTATCGTTGTTCATCACCCCGCTGATCTTACCGCCTTCTACATCAATGATGTTTTGTTGTGCATAGGTTGTGTTCAGTGAACAAATGCATGCCAAAAGAAAGAACAGGTGATTTATTTTTTTCATGATCTACTTAGTTAGATTTTGACATCATTAAATGTGTCTCGTAGCGTGCTTCAATTGTTGAAATTTCATTTCTAGTATCCACACCAATATGCATCACTGCTGGTGCTTTTCCTTTTTGCATTTTTTCCCATTTAGGAAGCCCCTTTCCATTAGGGTTACCGGTCTTGATAAAATTTGCAAAATATCCTTGCATCATGTTTGATACTTTTCTGTCGTTTTCTGTCCAGGTATAAACTTTATTCCCATCAAGATTCCCCATGGCATATTCAATTTCAGCAGAGTGCGCAGCACCTTCACTTCCTGGTCTTGGATGTTCATAGTAATAACGATAAACCGGTTGTCCCGTTTGTTTCTGCTGCTCCAACCATTTCCAAGTACTAAATGAAATAAACATATCTCCTGCAAGGTCATTGCCAGCTTGCTTTACCCCATCGTCATTTGCAGGGGTATAGACTTTTAATAAAGCCTCTGCGTTTTTGCCAAATCGTTTAGTGACTGCATTTTTAAAATTCTCAACAGTTGGTTTAGCATTTCCTAAAATACTTCTGTAATTAGATTCTTCACTGTTCCATCCTGCTAACAAAGGAACATTGGCTTGTTCTCCGTTACTAAAAATGGTCTCTGGGTCTTTTGGAAAAAATACACCATCAATACTTCTGTTGAAATTGAACAGTCCGAATTTGCTCGCGTAAGCAAGTATGGTATCTGCAGGAAGCGCTCTTAATGCATCAATTGATGCAGTGTTCGTCAACTTCATAAATTTTGAACCACTCTCTTCTACAGCCGACAAAGGCAATGCTGACAGTGCACCAAGTATTGAACCGCTTTCACCAATAGCACCTGCAATCAAATTTTTTGAAAGAGGGGAAGCCATTAGTGCACTTACTGAAACTGATCCGGCAGATTCACCAGCAATGGTAATTTTTTTCGGATCACCTCCAAAAGCTGCGATGTTGTCATAAACCCATTGTAAAGCAAGAGCTTGATCCATCAAGCCATAATTACCTGAAGCATTTTTACCTGATTCTTTTGTTAGTTCAGGGTGTGCTAAAAATCCAAATACACCTAATCTATAGTTGACTGTAACACTTACAATTCCTTGCTCTGCCATGCTTCTACCATCATATCGAGGTTCAGATCCATCACCTGCTACAAAGCCTCCACCATAATAATAAACCAATACAGGTAACAGCTTTTTACCTGTATTGACAGGTTTCCAAACATTTAAATAAAGGCAGTCCTCTGAGGTGCCATTCGATCTGAAAACCATATCACCAAAGATGTTGGTCTGCATGGCTTTTGGACTAAATTGCTTGGCTGCGCGAACACCATCCCATTTGCCAAATGCTTCAGGCGCCTTCCACCTGCGTTCACCAACTGGAGCCTTTGCATAAGGGATTCCTTTAAAGGCTACTACAGTTTCATTTTCTTGAACACCATCTAGCGTTCCTAAAGGTGTTGTAAGTTTTGTAGATGTGCCTTTCATGTTGTTGTCCTGTGCGTTGATTTGAAAAAAGACAAATGCAAGCAAAATCGTTAGAGAAGCTTTCATAATGATTGTTGGTGTTGAATTGCTGATTATATTGTTATAAATCTAAGTTTTTAAATGATGAATGTTATGCAGGTGAGCAGAAAAATCTTTTTCATCTTCTTGGTATTAGTTGCTTTTCCTGGCTTGAATCTTGCACAGGAGTTGAAGATACTTACGAGTGGTGTTAGTACCTCGCTGAGGGGGTTGTCTGTTGTAGATGAAAATATTGTTTGGTGTAGTGGGAGTAATGGTAAAGTGGCAAAGACGATTGATGGGGGTAAGTCATTTCAATGGTTTACCGTGCAAGGGTATGAGCAGCGCGACTTCCGTGATATTCATGCGTTTGATAGTACAACTGCAGTAATTATTGCAATTGATACACCGGCTATAATATTGAAAACCAAAGATGGTGGTCGCTCATGGTATAAAGTGTTTGAAGATAAACGACCAGGCATGTTTCTAGATGCAATGCATTTTGAAGGTAACCAAGGCATGATGATCGGAGATCCAATTGATGGCTTTCCATTTGTTGCGCAATCAGCTGATCAAGGGGAAAGCTGGCAGGTTAAAGCATTGATGCTTGATTGTCAGCGTACCATCAGTGGAGAAGCATTCTTCGCTGCTAGTGGAACAAATATTCAGGTACTGAAAACTAAATCGGGTTATTTGCCTATTTATGTCTCCGGTGGAATTCAATCAAGGTTGTTTTTCCAAGATCAATGCATTGCGCTCCCGCTGCAATCAGGGAAAAGCTATACCGGAGCAAACGGACTCATTTACTCCGAGCAACACAAAAAAGGCGTTGTAGTTGGAGGTGATTTTTCGGATGCAAAAAGAGGCGACAGTGCCATGGTTGTTTTTGAAATAGGTAAAAAAGTGAAAGTGGGTAAGCCAATCTCCATTCCCTCGGGATATAAGAGTGGAGTTTCATTTGTGGCGAGTGGAGATTTGCTTGTTTGTGGTACAACTGGTGTGGCAAAATGGGAATCAGGTACAGGAAATTGGATACAAATAAGCGGACAATCGGCTCATGCGATCCAATCCGATAAAAATTATAGAAATGTTTATTTATGTGGAAGTAGAGGTTTAATAGCTAAAATTATTAATTAATTAAATATAGTTAATAAAATAAAATAAAAAGTATATCATGAAAAATCCTAATTTCATGCTTTTTCTCAAATAATTTCTCTTTTTTACTTCCTAGGCTAGAGATGTAAAAGTAATTTTGCTGCAAAATAATTTCTAACCTATGTGTGGAATTGTAGCCTATGTGGGGCATCGTGAAGCCTATCCAGTCATTTTAAAGGGTTTAAAGCGTTTAGAGTACCGCGGTTATGACAGTGCAGGTATTGCTTTAAATGAAAACGGTATCAATGTTTATAAAAAGCAGGGTAAAGTTGCCAAGCTTGAAGAGTCTTTAGCGGGTGCAAATCTTACAGCAACTATCGGCATCGGACATACACGTTGGGCAACTCATGGTGAGCCAAGTGACAGGAATGCGCATCCGCATTTATCAGCTTCTGGTCGTTTAGCCATGATTCACAATGGCATTATTGAAAACTATGCTTCACTTAAACAGGAGTTGGTGAACAAAGGATATCAATTCAAGAGTGATACAGATACAGAGGTGTTGCTCAATTTTATTGATGATATCTTGGCGTGTAACGACTGTTCATTGGAAGAGGCTGTAAGGGTGGCTTTGAAACGTGTGGTGGGTGCATATGTCATTGTGTTATTGGATAATGAAGATCCAACTACCTTGATCGCTGCAAGAAAGGGGAGTCCTTTGGTAATTGGTGTGGGTGAGAACGAACATTTTTTGGCATCAGATGCATCGCCTATAATCGAATACACCAAGCAGGTGGTTTATGTAAACGATTTCGAACTGGCAATCATCAAGGGTGATGAGCTTATCTTGAAAAACTTGGGTAATGAAATCATCACGCCTTATGTGCAGCAACTTGATTTAGAGTTAGCAGCAATTGAGAAAGGTGGGTATGATCATTTTATGTTGAAGGAAATTCATGAGCAACCCAAAACAATTTTTGATTGTTTGAGAGGAAGATTAGATATGGCCAATCATGAAATCATCATGAGTGGTGTGCAGCAATACATGGAGGAATTGAAAAACGCCAACCGTATCATCATCATTGCGTGTGGAACCAGTTGGCATGCAGGTTTGGTGGCTGAATATATTATTGAAGAATTGTGTCGCATTCCAGTGGAGGTAGAATATGCTTCAGAGTTCAGGTATCGAAATCCCATCATCAACAAAGGCGATGTGATTTTTGCCATTTCTCAGAGTGGTGAAACTGCAGATACGTTGGTTGCCATAGAACGAGCAAAAGAACAAGGGGCTATCATCTTTGGTATTTTAAATGTTGTGGGTTCTTCAATTGCGCGTATCTCACATGCGGGAGCGTATACACATGCTGGTCCAGAAATTGGTGTTGCCAGCACAAAAGCATTCACTGCACAGTTGGTGGTATTGGCGATGATGGCTTTGAAAATTGCAAAGGAAAAAAATACCATTACACATCAACGATTTGTACAATTGATGGAAGAGTTGAATGCAGTCCCAGATAAAGTGGCAACGATTCTAGAATCAGCTGATGCAGTTAAGGCTGTTGCTTTGAAACATGCTGCTGCTTCAAGTTTTCTCTTCTTGGGAAGAGGCTATAATTTCCCAGTTGCCTTAGAAGGAGCATTAAAGTTGAAAGAGATTTCCTATATACATGCTGAAGGGTATCCTGCTGCAGAAATGAAGCATGGTCCCATTGCTCTCGTAGATGAAAACTTACCAGTGTTGTTTGTTGCCACCAAAGATGCTTATCATGAGAAGGTGATCAGCAACATGCAAGAGATCAATGCCCGGAAAGGTAAACTTATAGCAGTGGTAACACAAGGTGATAAAAGCGTAGATAGTCTCACTGGTGATTTGATTTACGTGCCAGAAGCAGATGAAGTGATTGCTCCTATATTAAATGTTGTTCCTCTACAATTGCTCTCTTATTATATAGGAGTAGGTAGGGGATTAGATGTTGATCGTCCGAGAAATTTAGCAAAAAGCGTAACCGTTGAATAATCTATACACTTACCTATGAACAAGATCAGTAAGAAGCCGATTTCATCTATTGGATATGAATTTATCCCTGAAAACTATTTGCCTGCGGGTAAGGATGAGTATCATTTACGTAACAGGCACAACAATAGTGGTATTGCTTACAGAAGTTTAACTGCATCAGAGATAGAGACTTTGGTGAGGAACAGCAATACGTCTGATAATTGGAATAATATTTTGGTATCTGCGCAGTTTGATCCACAGTTGGTTAAACATTGTAGCTTTTTTGGTTTGGTGAGAATCGGAAAACTTGAGCCTCTCTCGTTGGGATTTCATAGTCTGAGTTTATCAGTTGGTTTGTACAATTCAACCATCATCAGTTGTGATTTTGGAGATAATGTTTGTGTGCACAACGTCAATTATTTTTCTCATTTTGTTGTAGGAAGTGAAGTGATGATTGCCAATGTAAACGAATTGGCTACAACCAGCACTGCAAAATTTGGTAATGGAATCATTAAAGAGGGTGAGACTGAAGCACAACGTATTTGGTTAGAGATTTGTAATGAAAATGGTGGTAGAAAGGTGTTACCATTTGATGGCATGCTTACGGCAGATGCTTTTCTTTGGTCTAAATACAGGAATGATGAAAAGTTGATGAGTGCTTTTCATTCTTTTACTGAAAAGAAGTTTGATAGTGCAAGAGGGCATTATGGAATTATTGGCGACAGAACCGTAATCAAGAATTGTAAAATGATCAAGGATGTCTTGATTGGTTCAGATGCCTATATCAAAGGCGCAAACAAAATCAAGAATGTCACCATCAATAGCAATGATCAGGCTTCTACACAAATTGGTGAAGGTTGTGAATTGGTCAATGGTATCATTGGCGTAGGATGTAGAATCTTCTATGGCGTTAAGGCAGTACGTTTTTTCATGGCCTCTCATTCCCAATTGAAATATGGTGCTCGTTTGATTAACTCTTACTTGGGTAATAATGCTACCATCTCTTGTTGTGAGGTGCTGAATTCATTGATTTATCCATTTCATGAACAACACCACAACAATTCATTTTTGTGTGCTTCATTGATGATGGGACAATCAAATGTAGCCGCGGGGGCTACTATTGGTTCAAATCACAATTCAAGAGGGGCTGATGGAGAATTAATTGCAGGAAGAGGTTTTTGGCCCGGACTCTGTGTGAGTTTGAAGCACAATTCCAAATTTGCTTCATTCTCCTTATTAGCCAAAGGTGATTTTCCTTTTGAGTTGAATATTCCTGTTCCTTTTTCATTGGTAATTAATGATCCTAGTTCAAATGAATTGAGAATAATTCCTGCTTATTGGTTCAGGTATAATTTTTATGCCTTGCAACGCAATGAATGGAAGTATAAAGACCGCGACGCTCGTATTGCAAAAGAGCTCTTATTGGAACACAGAAGTTTGGCGCCAGACAGTGTAAATGAAATTTTTGATGCAATTGCTTTAATGGCCTTGTATACAGGTAAAGCCTATTATAGATCAAAAGACCAGAAAATTCCTGCAGATGATGCTTGTACCAAGACTGGATACAAACTATTGGAGAAGCAAGATGAGCTGGTTGATGAGTTAGAAATAGTAGCGGAAGGTTTTGAGAACAGTAACCGAAAAGTGGTGTTGTTGAAAGTGCGTCAAGCTTATGCTGCCTATGTTGAAATGGTTAGGTATTATGCAGTTGGAGAATTGGTTGCAGCATTTAAACAACAAACTGAAGTTGATCCAGTTTCATTTGTAAATCAACTTTCCTTGAATGCTAAGCGGGAGAGTTGGGTGAATGTAGGTGGACAATTAATGCCTTCGTCAACATTTTCAAATTTGTTGGACAAGATTCGTTCTGGCAAGGTAAAGTCGTGGGATGGCGTACATGCTTCTTATTTGGATGCTGCATCAACTTATTATGATCAAGTGCTGTTGCATGCTTTGGCTTCATTGATGGAAATAGATGGATTGAAAAAGAGATCCTTTAATGAAGAAAAGATTGAAGAGTTGTTGGCGGAACATTTACAAACAACTGAGAAGGTGTATGAAGGAATAGTAGCGTCAAGAGAAAAAGACATGACCAATCCATTCCGCACTATGGTGTTTGATGATAAAGAAGAGCAGGAGGCAGTTATTGGTAAATTGGAAGACAACAGTTTCATCAAGCAAAAGGATATTGAACGAAAAGAGTTAAGAAGATCAATTGAGGTGATTACAAAAAGAATGGGTGTTGCAGTTCAATAGACACAAGTAGTGCTTAAAGTTATCAGGATAAGATTTGATACCTTTGGAGCGTGATTTACCTCAAGTTAGTTTTAGTGGCCATCATGTGGGGTGGTACTTTCATTGCTACCAAAATGGCCTCGCATGTATTTGGTTCTTTTACCGGCGCCTCTTTTCGCTATTTGGTTGCTTTGTTGTTCATGGTGCCCATGATGTTGTTCAAAGATCCGAAGGCGTTTAAGGTAACGCGTAAACAATTTATCCAACTTGCTTTATTGGGTTTCACTGGCATTTTTGCTTATAGTTTTTTCTTTTTTACTGGGTTAAGACAGGTAAAGGCTAGTCACGGTGCTTTGATTGTTGCACTCAATCCAGTCTTGGTTATGCTTATTTCTTCATTGATTGGCAAAGAAAGAATTGCAGGGATCAAGATTTTGGGATTGCTTATATCCCTTGCGGGTACTGCAATTGTTATTGCAAGAGGAGATATCATGGAGTTGTTTACCATGTTTACCTGGGGTGATGCTTTGATGTTGGGTTGTCCTGTTTCCTGGGCTTTCTATACTTATTTTGCAAAAGATGCATTGAAGTTTGCCTCACCATTACAAGCATCAACCTGGGCAATACTTACGGGTATGATGTTCATAATATTCTTTGTGCCATTTGAGCCTTTTCCAGTGTATGTTGATTGGACTGTCTGGTTGGCAATTGTTTATTTAGGAATCTGTGGTTCAGTCCTTGGCTTTGTTTGGTATTATGAAGGCATTAAGGCAATTGGTCCTGTAAAGACATCAGCCTTTAATAACCTCATTCCTATTTTTGCCATGCTACTTTCTGTAGTGCTTCTAGGCGAAACCATACATGGGTACATGATTTATGGATCAGCTATGGTAATTGGTGGTGTATACCTGATCAATAAATTCTAGTTCGTTTTTCCTGGATACACCTTTAGTGCTTCTTGCAGGCAATCCATTGCAGCATTGATGTCATCATTGTTGATAACATAAGCCAATCGCACTTCATTTTTGCCCAAACCTTTGGTCTCGTAGAAACCACTTGCAGGTGCAAGCATTACTGTTTGTCCCTGATAAGAGAAAGATTCCAAAAGCCACTGACAAAAACGATCGCCATCGTCGATAGGTAATTTTGCAATTACGTAAAATGCACCTCCAGGAGTAGGGCAAAAGACACCCTCCATTTGGTTGAGACGTTTTACCAGCAGATCACGTCTTGATAAATATGCTGCTTTTGGCTCATTGAAATAATCATCTGGAAGATCAACAGCAGCTTCACCCAAGATTTGTGCGAGTCCGGGTGGACTTAACCTTGCTTGTGCTAGTTTCATAGCTGCTAGGTAAACTTCTTTGTTCTTTGTTACGAATGCGCCAATTCTTGCGCCACATGCAGAGTAGCGTTTTGAAATGGTATCCATTAAAATAACTTGTTCTTGAATTTTTTGAAGATGCAATGCACTTGTGTAGTTGCCTTCGTAACAGAATTCACGATAAGCTTCGTCTGAAAACAGGAACAATTTGTTGCGCAAACAAATATCTTCTAATTGAAGCATTTCTTCCTCGCTGTACAAATAGCCTGTAGGGTTATTAGGGTTGCAAATCAGAATTGCTTTGGTCTTAGGGGTAATTAGTTTTTCAAATGCAGAAATGGGGGGTAATGCAAATCCATTTTCAATGGAAGAGGTTACGGGTATGATCTTCACTCCTGCCATTACTGCGAATCCATTGTAGTTAGCATAAAAGGGTTCAGGTATGATGATTTCATCTCCAGCATCAAGAC
>JACCDL010940458.1_pt1 | contig 14522 bp, 14 predicted proteins | sample 7441931 | NCBI WGS metagenome assembly JACCDL01 (sample SAMN15323437, study PRJNA562643) | freshwater metagenome | isolation source: river surface water | place: USA:Blue River Watershed | collected 2017-08-16 | reverse complement strand
GCCGTTCGAGCACATTTATCGACATCACCGCCGCTACCGCATTACAGAAGGGTTCGAAGAGATCCAGATGCGCAAAGTGGCCAGCAACCTCTTTGGCTTCGGGGGCAAATCCGACCGCCGGTAGGTCTAAGCAGGAAAATTCCAGCTGGGGTTGCATCTGGATGGTAGGGCTGCCTAACATAAAGGTATTCATTAGGTATACCTAACACCCCCCAAAGGATTACTGACATGGGCGCAAGCTTCCTCATCACACTTCGCGAAGGCCTCGAGATTTCCATCGTCCTCGCCATTCTTCTTTCGTATCTCGTGAAGAGCGGTCGATCGAATGAGGCTGGCGCCGTCTGGCGTGGAGCCGGAGGGGCCGCTGTGTTGTGCACAGTGTTGGGAATCGTGATTCACATCGCCACTGGTGGACTTCATGGTTCCGCCGAAAAGGCAGTGGAGATGGTGATTGCCGTCGCCGCTGCATCGGTTCTGACGTGGATGATTTTCTGGATGAGAAAGAATTCCCGCACACTCGGTAACGAACTTCGTCAACAGGTTGATGCAGCAACAACAGGAACTGCACTTGCAGCAATCGCATTCGTTGCAGTGTTGCGCGAAGGCTTGGAAACAGCCCTGTTTTTGTTGAGTGCAGAGAATGCTTCCTCCAGCGGTAGCAGTGTTGTCATTGGTGGTTTGTTGGGCCTTTTGGTGGCAGCAGTTCTTGGACGCCTCTTCTACATGGGTGGCAACAAGATCAATTTGCGTACGTTCTTCAACATCACTGGCATCTTGTTGATTCTCTTTGCAGCGGGTCTCGTCGGTAAGGCATTCCACGAATTCCGAGAGATGCTGGAAATCGAATCCGGTTGGCTGTGGCTTCCTGCGTGGACGGTCGATTCGGGTATCTGGTCATCTGGAACCTTCTATGACTTCATGAAGGGATTCTTCGGCTGGCACGCAGAGACCGAGCGCATCCGCCTCATCTCTTACTTCGCCTACCTCATTCCAGTGAGCTACCTGTTCTTGCGTGGAACACGCACAAAGACGCAGGCATAAGTCCCGCGGTCAAAGTCAACCCCATATGGCTGAAGGGCGGGGCAGTAGCGTGGAAGGCATGTCCTTAAGCGCAGACGGAACCCCCATCGACATCAAGCCACGTAGCCGTGACGTCACCGACGGCAATCAAAAGGCTGCAGCTCGTGCAATGTTGCGCGCAGTGGGTTTGACAGATGACGACTGGCAAAAGCCCCAAGTCGGAATCGCCTCTGCATGGAATGAAGTCACTCCCTGCAACATGTCATTGCGCCGTCTTGCTGAGCATGCAAAGAAAGGCGTTCGTGAAGCGGGAGGTGTTGCACTCGAGTTCGGCACCATCACCGTGTCGGACGGCATCAGTATGGGTCACGAAGGAATGCGCGCATCTCTAGTTTCTCGTGAAGTCATTACCGACTCCGTGGAAACGGTTGTTCACGGCGAACGTTTTGATGGTTTCGTTGGTTTAGCGGGTTGCGACAAGAGCATCCCAGCAATGTTGATGGCCGCAGCGCGTCTCAACCTTGCAAGCGTTTTCGTCTACAACGGTTCGACAATGCCTGGCCATCATGATGGCAAGAACATCGACATCACCACAGTGTTTGAAGCAATCGGTGCTGTGGCCGCCGGAACAATGAGTCAGGAAGAACTCAAGGAAATCGAAATGTCTGCATGCCCTGGCGAAGGCGCATGTGGTGGCATGTTCACAGCGAACACGATGTCTTCTATTGCAGAAGCACTTGGCATGAGCCTTCCTGGAACTGCATCTGCTCCAGCAATTGATCGTTCACGCGAGGGTGATGCGGAGCGTGCTGGTGCAGCAGTTGTGAATATGCTGCGTCTCGGCATTCGTCCGCGCGACATCATGACGAAGAAGGCATTTGAAAACGCCATTGCAGTCACCAACGCGTTGGGTGGAAGCACCAACGCCGTATTGCATCTTCTTGCTATCGCGAATGAAGCTGGCGTTGATTTGAAGTTGGAAGACTTCAACCGCATTGCCGACAAAGTGCCTCACATCGCTGATACGAAGCCAGGCGGCAAGTACCACATGTCGGATATGCACCGCATCGGTGGCGTTCCTGTTGTGTTGAAGCATCTTCTTGATGCTGGTTTGTTGCACGGCGACGTGATGACATGCACCGGCAAGACCATGGCGGAGAATCTGGCTGACGTCAATCCTCCAGCACCTGATGGTGATGTCGTGCACCCACTCAGTGATCCGATTCACGAAGAAGGTGGCATCAATATCCTTTCCGGTTCGCTCGCTCCAAAGGGCAGCGTGGTGAAGGTTGCTGGTCTGACAAAAGACCAGATGCAGTTCGAAGGACCAGCTCGCGTATTCGATGGCGAAGACGGAGCCATGGACGCCATCATGACCGGCTCTATCAACCACGGAGACGTCATTGTTATTCGCTACGAAGGTCCAAAGGGTGGCCCAGGTATGCGTGAAATGCTTGCGATCACCGGTGCATTGAAGGGTGCAGGAATGGGTTCCACTGTTGCGCTCATCACGGACGGTCGTTTCTCTGGCGGCACATGGGGATTCTGCATCGGTCACGTTGCACCAGAAGCAGTGGATGGTGGTCCGATTGCATTCGTAAAGGAAGGCGACCGTATTCGTATTGATGTGCCAACGAAGGCACTCGATGTTCTTGTCGATGCGGCAGAGATGGAAAAGCGCAAGGTTGGCTGGAAGCCAAATCCACCGCGCTACACCACGGGTGTTCTTGCGAAGTTCGCAAAGCTTGTGCAAGGTGCTGAAACTGGCGCCATCACGAACCCCACGGCGTAGGAAATGCGGCTATTGGGTTAGCCAATTCCGTCCTTCAATACTGTGAGACCCTTATTTCATAAGGGATGAAACCCTGTCGCACCCCTTTGGCAGGATGCGAATCCAATGTCTGATTCTTCCTCTATTACAGGTGCCATCAATCCAGCCGGACTTCCCGAGAAGTTCACGTTCAACATCTCCCACGAAGAGGCAATCCGCGTCTTTGCCATGGCGAAGCGATACGCCCCTGAAATTCCCATGGGCTACCGATTCCAATTGCAGTTTGGTGAAACGCAATTTGGAGAGCACACACGTCGGTGGGTGATGCGTGAGCAGAACATCACCGGTTTCTTCGCCGACTACAACACCACTGGTCCAAAGTCTGGATACCTCACGCTCACGTACAACATCATTGAGTACATCACTGACATGTTTGACAGTGTGGTCGACACCATGGTGAGCGTTGACTTTGCTGCAAACCTTCTCACTCTCGAGAATGAATCCACTCGTGTCTCCATCGATCTCCCTGCACAGGATGAATCAGCGATGGACGCATCATTGGCTGCGAACTCATACATCGGTATGAATGCTGCAGAGGTTGCGCAGCTTGGTCGCGGGCTTGACATCTTCCCCGTGACTTTAGATATTGATGAAATCACCCGTCCTTTTCCATTCCTGGAATTCACATTCGCAAATGAGATGCTGACTGCGCGTCGTGATTGGTCAAGTTATGGGGGCCCTGTTGTTTCCATCTCTATCCCTGCACACGGAGGCGACGATCGCACCTTTACGGCGTTTCCCAATGCACTCCCTCGAGAACTGTTCTTTGCCGACACGTACGACACACCCATAATTTCGTTTAACTTCTCAGACGAAACTCCCAATGTCTTATTTGTCAATGGGTTGAGTTGGGGAATCCGAGTCGAATTAGGCAATGAAACCGTGTTCGAACATCGTCATGCACTGGTGCAGACGCTGTCTGAAAACGAAATAGATGTCGATCCCGATGAGCGCATTGGCTGGAGTCCCATTGTGAATTGTCATTACGAGGGTTCCGACATCTCGGTGGAAATTGTCAAGGGTCGTGATGGACAGCCGGATTATTTCCGTCTGTCCACCGTGGTGCTTCCCGGATCTCCGTGGAACATTGAGATTGCATCAGAAATCAATAGTTGGAACAACCAGTGGACCAACGTGAAATTGGTGCGTCAAGAAACTGACCTCGTTGCAATTCGCGATGTTGTCGCAGAAGAAATGGACCTGACACCAGAAGCTGTTGTCGACCTAGTTGCGAAAGCAAAAGTTGTTGCAGAGGTCGTCGGTGTTTTTCTGTAGCAATCGTCTAATCACGACGCCGTCAGATATTTTGTTGATCCACTCGCTAAATAAGGTTGCATCGACTTTAAATAAGTGATTGAATATCTATCCCCCCGCGAAAGCCCCTCACCACAGAAAGGAATGTTGATGCGAATAATTCGGATCAGACGAATGTCCAAGAACTAAGCCTCGGCCTGACTTTTCCGAGATTCAGTTTTCGGACTTTCTTTTTCCTACAACCCGAATTCCCTACATAAGGAGCATCAGCATGTCCCATTCACCTTCCCCATTTGGTGACGGCTTCGAGCCGTTCGACCCTTCGCAGTCAATTGAAGAAATCGAAAAGGTCGTCTTGGATTTGGAACCCAAGATCCGTGATTTGAATCGTCACTTTGTTGACGTCTTTGGTCCATGTCCCGGCGCAGATTCCTCCTGGGTGTACTTGGCTCGCAACGAAGAAGGCGAATTCTTCATTGGTTTCACACAGATTCCAATCGGCAAGGCAGGGCAACTGTCCTCACGTTTGATCGATGTGTATCGCATCCTTGAAGAAGCAGACGAAGTCATTGTCCAGCACCACGCACACCAGGCGCAGCTCAACCTTGGGCCTGCAATCCTGGGCGATGCAGCGAAGGTGCGCTTCACGCCAACCACACATGTACGTGTGGAGCGTGATTAATGATTCCACAGTTCGAGACAAATCGTTCCGAATGGCAAATTCGCGTCACGCTGCGCGAAGTACTTGAAGTGTTGGTGGCGACTCAGTCATTGAACCTGAAACCAGGCATCAACCAGAACGTCTGGCTGACCAAGACTGACAATTGCAAACGCTTGTGGATTATCCGTGATCGCATGATGCTGACGTGGGTCACTGCAGATGCAGAACCCAACGACCCATCATTCGCTCTTCCCATTCCGCACATCTTTATTGAGTTGTTGTTGGAGTTGATGAGTGAGGGCGGCGGAGCTGACATCTTCTGCAACGAGGTGGAAGGGACCATCATCGCTCGTTCTGATGGTGGTCGCTACATCTCTATTGACCATCCAGAGAATGCAAAGTTCTCTCCGAAGGACTTGCCCTATGTGGGAGGTTCCGGCGAGCAGGAAGAGGGCCTTGCAGTTGCAGAAGTGACGATGACCGACATGGCACAGTTTGCAGGTTTTGTTCTCGCGAATCCTGGTGGAGTCGACTGGAGCGAAGTCAACGTCTATCCATTTGCATCAATTGTTTTGGAAGACAATCAGTTTGCGTGGACAGTGGACTGGCGTCGTTTTGGCGCTCAGCGCATCACTGGTTCGGTGCCAGCGCACACACAAGGCACGATTGCGACGTCGTTCTTTCCGTATCCCGTTGCAAATGTGGTGCGTGTGAAGGACAAGGACAGCAGCGTGAAAATCTTTGTGGATGGCAAGGATGCTGAATATGCGTACTTCGTCGGCGACAACTGGGGTGCACGTATGCCGTTGTATCCGGAACATCTTGCGCGTTGGCATACAAAGCTCGTGCGCCAGTTGAAGAAAGCGGGCATGGTGGTCGCTGACCACGACAGCGAGCAGTTGCCACCGTTCATTGAATTCACAATGGGGGAAACCAATTGCTACGCATCCATTCACGCAATGCATGACGACACCGAGACTGTGCGCTTTACGTACATCGTTGCGAATGACGTACCGGAGACCCTCAATGTCTATAGCGAGATCAATCGCATGAATGAGGTTCTGGTGGGTTCGCGCTTGTCATTGCGCGAAAGCGAAGTGCGTCTAGTGGTGGAGTTCCCCGCAGAAGGTGTCGACAATGTGAAGCAACATCTCGATACCTTCCAGAAGGCAGTGGCAGCGTGCAAGGGAATCGATACGTTCCTGCCGCTCTTCGCTGATTAGCTAAAACAATCTGTGACCTGATGGCGATGGCTGCCCGACGGCAGCGAAGTGATTTACTTCGCTGTTGAACGGCGTGCCATCAGGGCACGCCAACTGAGCATCGTGGTTCCGAGGAACACCGTTGCCACAATCACAAATGCAGTTGCAATGCCGCGATCAAAAGCGAATCGTCGAAGGATCATTCCAATTGCAACAGTGAACAACACCACGGTGACACCATCCGTCACCGTGGTTTCATCTTTCTTCGTGAGTCGCATGAAGACTCGGGCCAAAGTGGTGGCAATCAGAAACGGTGCAGCGACAAACAAGATGCCGGAAATTCCAGTATCTGTTTGGTGATTGTTCGTGCCGATGATGGCCATGACCAACACGCACAACAGGTCAAACCCGAGCGCACGGAGCGCAACGCGATTCATTGCTGAATCAGGATGGGTCGTCGTAGTACTCGCGACCAAGATGCGTGATCTGGTCTTCGTTCATGATCCAACGCAATGTGTTGTGCAACTTCTCAAGTTGAACAAACAAGTCGTGTTCTGCATGAAGACCAGGTGCAACCTGTGGGCTCTTGTAATAGAACGACAACCATTCCTGGATGCCGCCAAGGCCCGCGCGCTGTGCAAGGTCGGAGTAGAGAATGAGGTCAAGTGCAAGCGGTGCAGCAAGGATGCTGTCGCGGCAGAGGAAGTCGACCTTGATCTGCATGGGGTAACCCATCCAGCCGAAGATGTCGATGTTGTCCCAACCTTCTTTGTTGTCGCCACGTGGTGGGTAGTAGTTGATGCTCACCTTGTGGAACACGTTGCCGTAGAGGTCAGGGTTATTGCTTGGGTCGAGGATGTCCTCGAGAACGCCGAGCTTTGACTCTTCCTTGGTCTTGAAGTTTTCAGGTGCATCAAGAACTTCGCCGTCACGGTTGCCCAAGATGTTGGTGGAGTACCAACCAGCAAGGCCAAGCTGACGAGCCTTCAACATCGGTGCCAGAACTGTCTTCATGAGGGTCTGGCCCGTCTTGAAGTCCTTACCGGAGATTGCAACGCCCTTTTCGGTGGCCATGTCGCGCAAGAACGGCATGTCCACTGCAAGGTTGGGGGAGCCGTTCGCAAAGGGAACGCCTTCAAGAATTGCGGCGTATGCATAGAGCATTGATGGTGCAACAACATCGGAGTTTGCGTCGATTGCCTTTTCGAATGCTTCCACTGTTTCGTGTTCAACGCCTGGTTCGATGAAGATCTCGGTGCTTGCACACCAGATCATGACGAGACGGTCAACCTTCTTCTCGTCACGGAAACGGTTGATGTCGGCACGGATGCCGTTCAACATTTCACGCTTGCTGGAAGTAGCCATGATGTGTTCGCCATCAAGGTTGCGTGCGTACTTGCGTTCGAACGCTGCCTTCATTGGGCGGATCTCACGAAGAACATCAGAGATTGCTTCGATGTGCTTGCCCTGTTCCAACACACCTGCGCGCGATGCGGCAACGTATGCGTCGTCAGGGAAAACGTCCCATGCACCCCAGACGATGTCGTCAAGGCTGGTGAGGGGAACGAAGTCCTTCACGAGAGGGTTGCGCTTTTCCGTGCGCTTACCCAAACGGATGGTGCCCATCTGGGTCATGGAGCCAATGGGGAGTCCCTGTCCACGCTTGGCGAGTTCAACGCCGGCGATGAGGGTGGATGCCACTGCGCCGAGACCGACGGTGAGAACACCGAGCTTTCCTTCGGCGGGGGCAATAGTGCGGGTTTCAGACATGGCTCCCACGCTAGTTGGGCTAGTACGGGGTGGAGGCGATGAAGTCGTTTATGACAGCAGTTAGTTCTGGTGCGCAGTCCTCTTGGAGGAAGTGGCCACCACCAATAATCGTCGTATGGGGCTGATTTTGGGCCCCAGGGACGCTTCTTTGAAAGATTCGGTGGCCGCCGGCAGTGACGGGGTCTCCATCGCTGAAAGCGGTGAGGAGTGGCTTTGTCCAGGCCTCGAGCACTTTCCATGCCTCACGGTTGGCGACGGAGGAGGGGTTATCGGGGCTCGTAGGAACGAGCGACGGGAAGATACGTGAACCAGCGGTGTACTCATCGCTGGGGAATGGGGCGTCGTAGGCAGCGACAATGTCAGCGCCGAGCGGCTTTGAATTGGAAGCTGCTTCGACCATTCGGCCAATGTGCCATTCCGTTGCGGTCTGGCTGTACTTCTGCCAATTCATAAAGGCTTCTGTCGGTGGGCGGTCACCTGTCGGTAGTCCGGTGTTTGAAACGACAATGCGTCGGAAGCGATCAGGGAATGCAGTGACGAGACGTAATCCCACAAGACCGCCCCAGTCCTGACCAAAGAACGTCATGTTGTTGAAGTCGTTCTTGACTAACCATTCCGACATCCACACGACGAAACGCTCGTATGTGTAATCGGCCATGTTGGTGGGTTTATCGCTGCGACCAAAACCAATGAGGTCGGGAACAATCACGCGATGACCCGCGGCAACGAGACCGGGAATCATCTTGCGATAGAGGAAGCCCCACGAAGGTTCGCCGTGCATGAGAAGAATGGTGTTGGCAGCGTCGCGCGGACCCTCATCAATGTGATGAACGCGTAGCGTGACGCCACTGTCATCAGCTGCAGAAACATCTGTATATATAGGGCTATATGGCCAACCGGGAAGATTGTCGAATCGATCATCGGGTGTACGTACGAACTGCATGGCTACCTACCTTTGTTCTCTGAACTTATTGCCTTGTGCAGTACTGTCAAGTAAGCACGGTGTATTCGCACCATTGATAGGAGGCTTACATGTCTGATCCATTTCCACCGTATGTTCCACCAGCACCTGGCGGCGGTAGCAACAAGAAGGAAAAAGTTGCGGCTGGCTTGCTCGCCATTTTCTTGGGAACTCTAGGAATCCATAAGTTTTATTTGGGCGGAAAGCAACAAAAGACAGCAGGAATCATCATGTTGGTGATCTCCATTGTTGGATCGTGTTTGTTCTTTGTGGGGCCTGTTGTGATTGGCATCATTGCTCTCATTGAGGGAATTTTGTATCTCACAAAAGATGATTACGACTTCCAAGCCACGTATGGCGATGGCGATAAGGCATGGTTCTAAAAGAATCATTGACGAAGATCGAGTGGGGGCTGGCGGGCATTGTGCTCTCCAGCCCTCTCGCTCTTCGCTTTGCTCAATACCTTGAGCATCAACCCACGTTGTGTCCACTTCAACGGTTTGCGGGTATGCCCTGCCCCAGCTGTGGTGGAACTCGCGCCGCTTTTTACCTCTGGGGCGCAGACCCGATACAGGCATTGAAGTCCAACGCCGGAGTCACATTGCTGATTCTCGCCCTTGGTGGCCTTGTCGCGGCTGGGAAATTGGACCTTTTGGCGTTCCTTGGTCCCGATAGCAAGTCGGAAAGATACGAATTTCCCTAGAAATCGGGTGATTTTTCGCATTTTTGGGCATTTTTTGCCCTAAACGCCAATTCAATAGGTGTTTGTCCGAGGATGCAGGAGACACCCGATGTCAGCCAAAGAGATACTCACGGGAGCAGAAGCGCTCATTCGTTCTCTTGAAATGGAGAACGTGGAAACCATGTTTGGTCTTCCTGGTGGCTGCATCCTTCCTGCCTACGACCCATTATTGAGGTCGAGCATTCGCCACATCCTCGTTCGTCATGAACAAGGCGCCGGTCACATGGCGCAGGGTTATGCGCAAGTCACCGGTCGTCCTGGTGTTGCAATGGTCACGAGCGGTCCTGCTGCAACAAACATGGTCACGCCATTGTGCGACGCATTCATGGACAGCATCCCAATGGTGTGCATCACTGGTCAGGTTGCAACCACCGCAATCGGCACAGATGCATTCCAAGAATGCGACACCATCGGCATCACACGCAGCGTGACGAAGCACAACGAAATCATCATGCGCGCCGAAGACATTCCGATGGCAGTGCGTCAGGCATTCCACATCGCAACGACTGGTCGTCCAGGTCCTGTTTTGTTGGATGTCCCCAAGGACATTCTCGTGAACACGATGGAATGGCATTGGCCAACAGACGAACAAGTGAAAGAAGCACTTCCTGGGTATCACCCAGTCATCAATGGCGATGCAAAGCAGATCAAAGCTGCAGCAAAGTTGTTGTTGTCGTCGGAGCGTCCTGTTCTCTACTTGGGTGGCGGTGTGTTGAAAGCACATGCGGCCGAAGCAGTGAAAGAACTTGCAGAGATGTTGCAGGCACCTGTTGTTACAACGTTGATGGCACGTGGTGCATTCCCCGACAATCATCCATTGTGTTACGGCATGCCAGGTATGCACGGCACTGCAACTGCAATTACTGCAATGCAGAAGGCAGATCTTTTGTGTGCACTCGGCGCACGTTTCGACGACCGTGTCACTGGAAAGGTCGCTGGCTTTGCACCTGATGCAAAGATCATTCACGTTGACATTGACCCTGCTGAGCAAGGAAAAGTTCGTAAGCCTGATGTTCCCATCGTGGGCGACTGCCGTTTGGTTGTTGAAGAAATCATCAAGGCCATTAAGGAATTACAAGCGGCAGGCACTGCACAAGTTGACATCACTCCCTGGCGTAGCCGTGTGAATGGATGGCGCGAACAGTTCCCACTTGTGTATGAACAATCAGAACCTGGTGAGCGTTTGAAGCCACAGTTCTGCTTGGAGAAATTGCGTGATCACGCACCAGCAGGAACCATCGTGTGTGCAGGCGTTGGCCAACATCAAATGTGGGCAAGCTTGTTCTGGCAGTTCAATGAGCCATACACCTGGGTGAACTCGGGTGGCCTCGGAACAATGGGCTTCTCTGTTCCTGCTGCAATTGGTGCAAAAGCTGGTCAGCCAGAAAAGACAGTGTGGGCAATCGACGGCGATGGTTGTTTCCAGATGACTGCACAAGAACTCGTGACCGCAACCACCGAAGGTATTCACGTGAAGATTGCCATCTTGAACAACACGTACCTCGGCATGGTGCGTCAGTGGCAAGAGATGTTCTACGGAGAGCGTTACTCAGAAGTTGATCTCTCCGGTTGCCCCGACTTCGTGAAGTGGGCAGAGGCAATGGGATGCGTTGGCATTCGTGTTGAATCTCCGGACGAGATTGATGCAGCAATCGAGCGCGCGAACAGCATCAACGATCGCAGTGTCGTTGTTGAATTCCGTGTTGAAGAATTCGAAAAGGTCTTCCCTATGGTTCCTGCTGGTGCAGCGAACGACGATGTTCTTCTTCACCCCACGCAAGAGAGTCGTCGGGAGTTCCTCAAGTGAGCACCATCAACACGAATAATCCATACGGCGATTCGCATAAGCACCACATCTTGTCAGTGAAGGTGTTGAACCGTCCCGGTGTTCTTGCACGCGTGTCGGGACTCTTCGCTCGCCGTGGTTACAACATTTATTCGTTGGCAGTGGCGCCGACATACGACACGAACTTCAGTCGCATCCAAATGGTTGTCGATATTTCTGCAACACCGCTCGAACAAATCGTGCAGCAACTCTTCAAGTTGATTGACGTTGTTGAAATCACCGAACTCGATCCCCGCAAGTCAGTGGAGCGCGAAATGCTCATGGCTTCCATCGAAGTGGAAGGGGAGCGTCGCGCACAGGTCGTCGACCTCGCCGGCATTTATGAGGCAAAGGTTCTGGACGTTGGGTCCGCCTCCCTCACTATTTCTCTCGACGATTCACCCGAGAAACTCGACGATTTTGAGGAATTGTTGCGTGGCTATGGCATCGTTGAGAGCCAAAGAACGGGCAGAGTTGCTCTGCCCAAGTTGGAACGCGAGGCACCAAAAGGTGTCACAAAGGGAAAGGCAAGCTGATGGCAGCAAAGATGTACTACGAAAAGGACGCTGATCCATCGATCATTCGCGGTCGCAAGGTCGCAATCATCGGTTATGGCTCACAGGGTCACGCTCATGCACTCAACCTCAAGGACAGCGGTGTTCAGGTTGTTGTTGGTTTGCGCGAAGGTTCTTCTTCAGCAGCAAAGGCTGAGGCTGCTGGCCTCACCGTAAAGAGCATCGCTGATGCAGCGAAGTGGGCTGACGTCATCATGCTCACCATGCCTGATACCGAGCAGAAGGCCACGTACAACGATCACATCAAGCGTTACATGAAGCCAGGCAAGGCGCTTGCTTTCGCTCATGGATTCAACATCCGCTTCAAGCGCATTCGTCCGCCAAAGGGTGTCGACATCATCATGATCGCTCCGAAGGGTCCAGGTCACCTCGTTCGTCGTACCTACACAGAAGGTGGCGGCGTTCCTTGCCTCATCGCTGTTGAGCAAGACGCAACCGGCGGCGCAAAGGCACTCGCACTTTCGTATGCAGAAGCAATCGGTGGTGCACGTTCAGGTGTGATTGAAACAACCTTCACCGAAGAGACTGAAACCGACTTGTTCGGTGAGCAGGCAGTGTTGTGCGGTGGCGTTGCAGCCCTCGTTCAGGCTGGCTTCGAGACCCTCACTGAAGCTGGTTACCAGCCAGAGATGGCGTACTTCGAGTGCTTGCACGAAGTGAAGCTCATCGTTGACCTCATGTACGAAGAAGGCATCACCGGAATGCGTTACAGCATTTCTGACACCGCTGAATACGGCGACGTCACACGTGGTCCTCGCGTCATCACGCCAGCAACAAAGAAGTCGATGCAGAAGATCCTCAAGGAAATTCAGTCCGGCAAGTTTGCTCGTGAGTGGATCAAGGAATCAGAAGAAGGCCGTGCAAACTTCAATGCATTGCGTGAAGCTGGCGCTAAGCACCCCATCGAAGAAGTGGGCAAGCGCTTGCGCGGCATGATGCCTTGGTTGTCGGCAGGCAAGCAGTCAGTGTCGGAAGTTTCCGGCGGCTGATTCAGCTTCCTCTTCGCACCACGAAGACTTTCAAAAGGAGCGTCGCCTTCGGGTGGCGCTCCTTTTGTGTTCCTGAACCGTTGAGTTTGTGACCGCTGACTAATTCCGACTTGTTTGGTCGGGATTTGGCAGATAGGGTTCCCGCCATGAGTAACGCCAATTGGGGTTTTGAGACCCGTCAGATTCACGCAGGACAGCAGCCAGACCCCACGACAGGTGCTCGCGCTGTTCCCATTTACCAAACCACCTCGTATCAGTTCCGCGACAGCCAGCATGCGGCAAACCTTTTTGCGCTCGCTGAGATCGGCAACATCTACACGCGCCTGATGAACCCCACCACTGGCGTTCTTGAAGCTCGCTTGTCAGACCTTGAAGGTGGCACTGCCACTGCAGTCGGCCTTCCTGGCGCTCTCGTTGTGTCCTCGGGCCAAAGTGCAGCAACACTCGCCATCCTCACGTTGGCCGAAGCCGGTTCGCACATCGTTGCGTCGCCTTCGCTCTACGGCGGCACCTACAACTTGTTGCACTACACATTCCCGAAGATGGGCATTGAAGTCACGTTCGTTGATGACCCCGATGATCTCGCACAGTGGAAGGCCGCAATTCGTCCGAACACCAAGTTGTTCTTCGGTGAAGTTCTCGCCAACCCAAAGAACGATGTATTCGACATCGAAGGTGTTTCAAAGGTTGCACATGATCACGGCATTCCATTGATGCTCGACAACACCGTGCCAACGCCTTACGGCATTCGTCCTTTGGAGTGGGGTGCCGACATTGTCGTTCACTCCGCAACCAAGTTCCTTGGTGGTCACGGCACTGCAATCGCCGGCGCAATCATTGACGGCGGAAAGTTCGACTTCGCTGCAAGCGGTCGCTTCCCGAACTTCACAGAGCCAGACCCCAGCTATCACGGTCTTGCTTATTGGCCAGCACTCGGTGCAGGTTCGTACATCATCAAGGCTCGCGTGCAGATGTTGCGCGACCTCGGTATGTCAGCAAGCCCATTCAATGCATGGAGCATCTTGCAAGGTGTTGAAACGCTTTCGTTGCGCATGGATCGTCACTGGGACAACGCAGCAAAGGTCGTTGAGTTCTTGCAGACCAAGAGCGACGTTGTTGGCATCAACTACGCCGGACTTGCATCGAGCCCATGGCATGAGCGTGCAAAGAAGTACTTCGGTGGCAAGGGCTACGGCTCGGTCATCGCACTTGAATTGAAGGGCGGCCGCGAGGCTGGCCAGAAGTTCACCGAGGCACTTAAGTTGCACAGCCACGTTGCCAACATCGGTGATGTTCGCAGCTTGGTCATTCACCCAGCATCAACAACACACAGCCAGCTCACCGAAGAAGAGCAGCGCTCAGCAGGTGTTGCACCTGGTCTCGTGCGTTTGTCAGTTGGCCTTGAGTCAATTGCAGACATCATCGCCGACCTTGAGTTGGGCTTCGCTGCAATCAAGTAATCAATCAATTCGCGAAAGCCCGTCTGCTTCGGCAGGCGGGCTTTTGTTGTTCACGGGTACAGTGCGGGCATGAGTATTGAACTTCTTGAAACCGCTGCCGCTAATTTCCTTGCACTTCTCGACACCGTTGACGACAGCAAGTGGGGCACAGCAACTGCATGTGAAGGCTGGGATGTGAACGCACTTGTTGACCACATGATCGGTGGCGCACAAATGTCGAGCACCGTTCTTG
>JACCDL011267245.1_pt1 | contig 14526 bp, 14 predicted proteins | sample 7441931 | NCBI WGS metagenome assembly JACCDL01 (sample SAMN15323437, study PRJNA562643) | freshwater metagenome | isolation source: river surface water | place: USA:Blue River Watershed | collected 2017-08-16 | reverse complement strand
TAAAAATTAGGATGCAACCTAAATAATTCGCCGTTCACATGATTTTAGAGTCCCTAGCACTCATTCAATTTCAAAACCACCTCCACAGCAAGCTGACCTTCAGCCCGCAGCTCAATTGCCTCGTTGGCCGAAATGGGAGTGGCAAAACGAATGTACTGGACGGTATCCATTACCTTTCCCTAACCAAAAGTGCCTTGCAATCCAGCGATGCGCTGAGCATACAGCACAGCACTGAGTTCTTTACCTTGAAAGGAAAATTTACTGTAGCCTCCAGCCCTTTGGAAGTGCGCTGCACCTTGGAACAAGGAAAAAAGAAACTGATTTTCCAAAATGGCAAGGCCGTGGACAAAGTCAGCGACCATGTGGGAAAAATTCCGCTGGTCCTAATTGCGCCAGACGACACCGAGCTGATCAAAGGAGGCAGTGAGGGGAGGCGCAAATTTTTCGATGGCCTCCTTGCCCAATTGGACCATCCTTACCTGGAGCAACTGATCCGCTACCACCATTTTCTCAAGCAGCGCAATGCCTTGTTGAAGCAGTTTGCGGATACGGGGCGGCGTGACTTCACCTTACTGGCCGCCTACGAAGAGGAATTGATTCCTTTGAGTCAGTCCCTTGCCAAGCGGCGAGCAACATTAATTCAAGAAATAAGCCCACTGCTTCAGCGGTATTACGAGGCCTTGTCCATGGGGCGAGAGCAGGTAGGATTAAGTTACGAGACGGAGGCGTTGAGGGAAGATTTCGCGGAATACTACCTAGGCATGCGGCCAAAGGACTTTGCTACCAAAAACTGCAATGCAGGTATCCATAAAGATGATTTTGATTTTCGGATCGATTCCCATCCCCTACGGAAACTCGGGAGCCAGGGACAGCAGAAGTCCTTTATCATCGCCTTGAAGTTGGCTCAATTTGAATTGTTTGAAAAAGCCAAGGGGGAAAAACCCTTACTGCTACTCGATGATATTTTTGATAAGTTGGACGAGGAGCGAATCGGCATGCTGATGCAGCTGGTATCGCAGGGTAACTTTGGGCAGCTATTTATTTCAGACGCCCGGCCGGAGCGATCCAAAGAGATTCTCAGTGCCCTTGATGCCGAAGTGGCCTTTTTTTATCTAAAAGATGGACAAGTGCGTTCTCAGGAAACTTAATTTGCATTTTCTGCAAATCTTTTTTTTGAGTTTAGTAAAATACACTAAAGAAACCCGTTCAAATACACGTCACGAGAGTTTGGGAATTGAGATATTTACTAGGCAACTAAATCATCTAACCTGAAGGTTTTTAGACAGAAAAAAACGAATCTTTTTGTTTCACTTTAGGGAAACTTTTTTAACTTTACACTTTGGATAAAATTCAGAAACACCGAAAGATTACGTTTTTTAAAAACTACTTTCAAGACTTCTTTTCCAAACAAAACAAAAAAGTAAAAGAAAAAATTATTTGGACTTTTGACTTGGTTGAGGACCTCCAAAGGGTTCCTGAAACCTATCTGAAACACCTTGAGAACACGGACGGACTTTATGAAATCCGAGTTCAATTTGGCGGGGACATTTTTAGAATTTTCTGTTTTTTTGACGAAGGACAATTAGTTGTCCTAGCGAACGGATTTCAAAAGAAAACTCAGAAGACGCCTAAAAAAGAAATAGAAATGGCCCTCAAAATAAAGGCAGCTTATGAAAATGAAATGTGAAGCATTCACGAAAGCAAAAATTAAAGCAGGATGAATAGAACTAAAAACTTGACAACTCTTGAAGAGTTTAAAGAAAAAAACTACGGCAAACGAGGAACAATAGCACGTGACGAACTTGAGTCCGGCTATGAAGCCTTTAAAATTGGCGCCTTGATTCAGCACACTCGTGTCGAGTTGGGCATGACTCAGGAACAGCTAGCAGAAAAAGTAGGGACAACAAAATCCTACATCTCAAAAATCGAGAACGATATAAAAGAAGCCCGAATTTCGACACTTCAAAAAATCATTGAACTTGGTTTTGGTGGACGACTCGAGCTTTCCATCAAATTTTAACACTAAACTTTCTCCTGGCTTGGTTACACAGGAAAAGCTACAAAAAATAAGGGGCCGAAGCCCCTTTTACTTTACCATAAGGTAGTCGGATATTCTCCTTGCTCATGCAACTGCTGCAAAGCCTCAATCACTACAGGACGATCTTCAGTATAGGTCACCCCAAACCAGGTTTTCCCTCCTGGCAAAATCTCAAATGCAGCTTCATCTGCTTGAATTAGGTTATTCGCCACAGTAGGAATGTAAAATTCCGACTTCAAATTCCCCAAGTTGGCCGGCAAAAACGCTTGCCACATCTTTTCGATATCTTGGAAAACCGAAGGGTGAAATCCCCAAAAATTCATACTTACAGGTGTATTTGGGGCGATTTCTAGGGCTTCTCCTTCCCCTCGACTGAGGATTTTGTCCCCTTCTTGTGCGATGGAAGTTCGCTCGGTCATGCCGATTAATTGTCCCTTGGCATTCGTTTCGCAGACCCCCCGGCTGACTGTTCCATGCGCAGAAAGCACATTTTTCAAGGCGTAACCCACCATGGCATGCAGGTTGGGCTTTACAGCAGTGGTCAAAAACTTTCCTAATACTTCAAAGGCCTCTTTTCCATAAAAATCATCGGCATTGATGACTGCAAAGGGCTCGTGTACGGCATCCTTTGCACAAAGCACCGCATGCGCCGTACCGAAAGGCTTGACACGATCTGCTTGCTTCAGTTCCGCAGGCACAAAACTGTCTAAGGATTGCAGGACCCAATCTACCTCAATTTTACCTTGCAGCTTGGGCATAAACTTCTCCTGGGCAATCTCCAATATTTCCTGCCGTACGATAAATACTACTTTTCCAAATCCTGCTCGGATTGCATCAAAAATAGAATACTCTAGAATAGTCTCCCCATTCGGGCCAAAACCATCGATTTGCTTGTTTCCTCCATAGCGGCTGCCCATTCCGGCTGCCAAGACTACGAGTGTTGGTTTGCTTGTCATTGTATCTCTTAAAAAAACGTAGGCAAAATTACCCCGAATTCTATTTCCAGCAAATACAGGACCAGTTTACTTAGATTTTGTTTTTACCTTAATTTCTGATTTTTTACATTTTTTACTTATTTATTAGTTGTTTTTTTAACCTATTTTTTATGTTTAAACATCTTTTTTTATTTTTTTGATGGTTTTTTAATCTTGTTTTTTGATTTTACTTAATTTTTTTACTTATTTTCCATCCTGTTTTCAACAAATCCCCACATTCTTTGAGAAAATGAAAAAAATTGAAGCCATCATTCGCACCTCACGCTTTGATTACATCCACCGTTGCATCTCCAAGTTAGGTGTCAAATTTCTATCCTTCTACGAGATTAAGGGGATGGGATTTGAACATGCCCGACAGGAAATGTATCGCGGAGTTGCCTATGAGCCCGCCTACATCCCGCGTACCAAACTTGAAATTGTCGTTCCCGATGAACTGGCAGAAGGGGTCATCAATTGCATCCTACAAGAAGGAAAAACCAATGAAGTCGGGGATGGAAAAATTTTTGTTTACGAAGTACTCGAAGCCTACCGGATTCGCAACCAAGACACGGGCGAAGCCGCGCTCTGACACCACCACCTCCCTCATTCTCTCACACCTATGCAAGCTCCTGTTCAAGACCTATTCACCATCAACAACCTCTGGATGATGGTATCCACCTTATTGATTTTTATCATGCACCTCGGATTTGCCACCCTGGAGGCAGGCCTTACCCGCGCTAAAAACACCGTCAATATTCTGTTTAAAAACACGATTATCCCTGCTTTGGGACTTCTGACCTATGCCTTGGTGGGCTTCAACCTGATGTATCCTGGTTCGGAATTTGCCGGTTCCTTTTTTGGCTTCTCTGGGTTTGGCCTTACCCTTCCTGAGGGATGGGATACGAGCAATTACAATGCTGGCTATACCTATTTCACCGACTTTATCTTTCAGGCCATGTTTGCCGCCACTGCCGCTACCATCGTGTCGGGAGCAGTAGCCGAGCGAATGAAGTTGGGGCCTTTTATTACTTTTTCACTGCTATATGTTGGTTTTTGCTATCCAGTCGTAGGCATGTGGAAGTGGGGAGGAGGCTTTTTAAATACCTTAGAAACTCCTTTCTATGATTTTGCTGGCTCAACCATCGTCCATACGGTAGGGGGATGGGCCGCCTTGGTAGGCGCATTCCTCCTCGGACCGCGTATCGGAAAATATACCCCTACAGGAATGAAGGCAATTCCAGGCCACAACATTCCCATGGCAACCATGGGTGTGTTTCTACTCTGGTTTGGCTGGTTTGGATTCAATGGAGGATCCGTTCTGAGCGCAGATCCAGGTACCGTCTCCCGCGTATTTGTTACCACCTCCCTAGCTGCCTCTGCTGGCGCGATCGGAGCACTCCTCACCTCCTACATCAAATTCAAAACCTACGACATCACCATGGTGCTCAATGGCATCTTGGCAGGCCTTGTAGGCATTACCGCCGGCGCAGACCAAATGGGAGTGCTCGATGCCATTTATATCGGAGCCATTGGTGGCACCTTGGTGGTGCTTGCCGTCATTGCCTTTGACAAACTCAAAATAGATGATCCAGTCGGAGCACTTGCAGTGCACTTGATTGGTGGGATCTGGGGAACACTAGCCGTGGGGATATTTGGAGAACTGGCAGGACTAAATCAACTGCTATCCCAACTCATTGGAATCGCTTCAGTGGGGGTCTTTTGCTTTGGTAGTTCCTGGTTGATTTTCTTCACACTCAAGCGAACAGTCGGTATACGGGTGGATGAAAAGGAAGAAATCGAAGGTCTCGATATCAACGAACACCAGATGCGCGCTTATCCTGATTTTGCAACTAAAGATTGAAACTAAACCACAAAAAATCCCCTGAGAAATTACCCTCAGGGGATTTGCATTTAGGCATTGGGAAGCAGGGCGAGTGGCCCTACATGTCGCAGTAAAATGGACTGATGAAGGTGGCCAAACTTGGCATAACACCAGGCCTTAAATTCTAGTAATTCCCCAGGCAGGAGGTATCCGAGTCCTTTTTTCAGTTCTCGTTCAAAAAGAAACCTGTTGAAACTTACTTTTTGTAAAATAGTCTTTACGTAATCCAGCATGGTCTAAAAATTTTGAAGGCATTAACTGATTTTAAGTTTTTCTACGTGAGCATATCTCAAGATGTTGCGTTATTTTGAGGGACCTAGTTGAAATTCCCCTATTTTCGCAACAATGATCACGACAGCACGACAGCTATTGGTTTTCTTAAGCTTCATCCTACTGCTAGGACAAGAAGCATTTGGGCAAGAGGTAAAGGTGGACCTTGGGCCCGATCAAATCGGCATCAATGAGACCTTTACCATCAAAGTCACCCTGTCCAATGAAAAAATAAAGTCTTACGATCAATTCCCCGAGATTCAAGGGTTTCAAAAACAAGGCATCTCACAGTCCTCATCGATGAACATCATCAATGGACAGATGAGTAGTTCCAATAGCATCATCCAATACTACAAACCCACCCGGAAAGGGCAGTTTACCTTAGGGAAGTTTTCCGTCTTAATCAATGGACAAGCCTATTCCTCACCAGGTAAACGAATCACCGTAGCAGATGCCGCTGCGGGTGCTTCCGGAGGCGGAGCAAAAGCCTACGACCCATTTGCAGACTTTTTTGGTAGAAGCAACGAACTCCCTGAATTTGTGGAAATCGCAGACGATGCCTTTTTCTCTGTAGGCATCGATAAATCCGAAATTTATGCTGGTGAAGGATTTACCATGGACATCTCTTTTTTCATGTCCGAGCAAAATCAAGCTCCTTTTCAATTCTATGAAGCCGGCAAACAACTCGATGCAGTCCTAAAAAAATTGAAGCCCGCCAACGCCTGGGAAGAGAACTTCAGCATTACGACCATCGAGCCGCAGACAGTCGAGCTAAACGGGAAAAGATGGGTAAAATTCAAAGTCTTTGAAAGTACCTTTTTTCCATTTTCAGAAGGGAAAATAGAAATCCCGCGCGTCCCTTGGGAGATGATCAAATACAAGGTGGCAAAGAATCCCTCCCTGTTTGGAGCCAATAGACAGGAAGATTTCAAGACCTTTTACTCTGCCCCTCGGGTCATCACGGTCAAACCCTTGCCTCCACACCCTTTAAAAAGTGAGGTAGCCGTTGGTGTCTTTCAACTGCGAGAAAACATCACGACCCTAAACGCTAAAACTGGGGAAGGCTTTGCCTATAATTTTGGAATTGCTGGGATAGGCAATATCAACTCCCTAGCAGCGCCAAAAAGACTTCCAGGCGCCAATTTAAACGCCTTTGATCCCAACGTTCGACAGCAGATCAACCGCGGCTACGGCCGAGTGTCGGGAATCAAAGAATTTGACTACTTCATCACCTTAAACGAAGCAGGGGAATACCCGCTGGATCAATATTTCAATTGGATCTACTTTGATCCGGATCGCGAAGTATACGATACGCTCAAGCCCCAAGCAATCATTAAGGTGACCGGAGAATCAAAGGTGAATGAAGCCCTTTCTGGACAACGATTGGGAGGGATCTACGATAAAATCGCCACTGAAAGCAACCAATTTTTAAACCAGCGATATAAGTACTATTTTACCACCGCAATCAATGTATTACTGCTGGGCGCACTAATTCTCTTGGCAGTAATCATCTTCCGAAAAAAGTAATGGGCAATACATTTGGAAAGCTTTTTAGACTCACCACTTTTGGTGAGTCGCATGGAAAAGCCCTAGGAGCAATCCTAGATGGCTGCCCAGCAGGCTTAGCCCTTGATCTGGAAAAAATTCGGATGGAAATGCAGCGCCGCAAGCCCGGCCAATCCAAAATCACCACCCAACGCAAAGAAGAGGACGAAATCGAATTACTCTCTGGAGTATTTGAAGGAAAAACCACCGGTACCCCGATTGGCATCTTAATTCCCAATGAAGATCAGAAAAGCAAGGACTACGCACACATCGCAACTGCTTTTCGCCCTTCTCACGCCGACTACACCTACTTTGAAAAATATGGGCACCGCGACTACCGCGGGGGAGGTAGATCCAGTGCCCGTGAAACGGCCGCTCGCGTAGCAGGTGGAGCCATTGCCAAGCAGCTTCTCGCCACCAAAGGGATTACCATCCAAGCCTACGTTTCCCAGGTAGGGGAAATCCGAGTAGAAAAACCCTATACCGAGCTCAACTTGGGCTTGACTGAGGATACTATCGTACGCTGCCCGGATCCAGTGGTGGCGGAAACCATGATTGCGCACATCGACCAAGTTCGCAAGGACCGCGACACCGTTGGGGGAATCGTCTCCTGTGTGATCAAAAATTGCCCTCCAGGATTGGGAGAACCCGTATTTGACCGACTCCATGCCGAACTAGGAAAGGCCATGCTGAGTATAAATGCCGTCAAAGGCTTTGAATACGGCAGCGGCTTCGAAGGAGTAAAACTCCGAGGCTCCCAACACAACGATGCCTTTGAACAGCGAGAGGGTAAAATTCACACCCTCACCAACCATTCTGGTGGGATCCAAGGAGGCATCAGTAACGGAGAAGATATTTACTTCCGCGTGGCTTTTAAGCCAGTAGCTACCTTGATGCAAGACCAATCTTCGGTCAATACGGCTGGAGAGGCCGTCACCGTCAGCGGCAAAGGCCGACACGATCCCTGTGTCGTACCCAGAGCCGTACCCATTGTAGAAGCAATGGCAGCACTAGTGCTTGCCGACTACCTTCTTCTTTCCAAAACCAATAAACTTGAAGCCCTTTAACCCAACCCAGTTTTGAAAAAAATACCCTTACACACGCAAATTATCATCGGACTGGTTCTTGGTCTGATCTTTGGCCTTGTCTCCATTAAGACGGGAATGCCCAAGTGGATTACCTTGGATTACATCAAACCCATAGGTACCATTTTCATCAATGGGTTGAAGATGATTGCCATGCCACTCGTATTGGCCTCCTTGATCATCGGCGTATCCAACCTGGGGGATATCTCCAAGTTGAGCAGAATAGGTGGGCGCACGCTATTCTTGTTTTTAGCCACCACTGTGGTATCCATTTCCATCGGCTTGGCACTAGTAAATATATTCCAACCTGGGGCAGCTTTACCTGATTCTACAAGAGAAAATCTCATGACCTTGTATGAAGGAGATGCTGGAAAACGTGCAGCTTCAGCCTCGCAGTTTCAGGAACAGAGCCCACTGCAGCCCTTGATCGATATGGTGCCGCAAAACTTCTTTTTGGCTACTACAGACAATGCCGCCATGCTGCAAGTGGTATTCTTTGCCATCCTAGCGGGCATTGCCCTGTTGCAAATTCCTAGATCAAAAGCCGAACCGGTCATGGCCTTCTTTGACGGATTCAACGAGGTGATTACCCAAATTGTAAACTACATCATGGTCATTGCCCCTTACGGTGTATTTGCCTTGATGGCTTCCTTGATCGTGGAAATTGCAGGTGACGATCCTGATTCCGCCCTAACGCTACTTTTGGCTTTGCTCAAGTACAGTTTGATCGTCCTGGGTGGCCTTTTTGTTGTCATGGTAGTTATGTTCCCACTTTTACTCAAGTTCATGACCAAGGTCCCGGTAGGTCACTTTTTCCGTGCCATCCGACCTGCGCAACTACTCGCCTTTTCTACCAGTTCCAGTAATGCTACCCTACCCGTAACCATGAAGATTACGGAAGAGGAGTTGGGCGTATCTGAAAACATCTCCAGTTTTGTGCTTCCCCTAGGAGCCACAGTAAACATGAACGGTACTAGCCTTTATCAAAGTGTGGCCGCCGTATTTATAGCCCAGGCGCTAGGCATGGAACTCACCTTCGGCCAACAAGTAATGATTGTATTGACCTCCACTTTGGCTGCAGTAGGATCGGCAGGCGTGCCCGGCGCAGGCTTGATCATGCTCATCGTCGTGCTCGAAGCCATCGGTATCCCAGCAGCAGGCATTGCCCTAATCATGGCTCCAGATCGAATTCTAGACATGTTTAGGACCGTAGTCAACATCACTGGCGACGTAGTGGTCGCAGCGGTCATCGCCAGCAAGGAAGGCGAAGTTTTGGAAGGTGTCGAAACGGATGCTAGCCCTGCGGAAAAGGAATAAACATTCTAATCCCCAAAAAAAAGTCCCGTAGTTCGTACGGGACTTTTTTTATGAATAAGGATTTAGAACAGGCTTAATACTGTTTTAAAAAGTCTACCAAGCGCATAAATTCTGCATCCGTGATTGCCGGAAAATTAGCGATTCGAAAACTTGTGGACTTGAGTGGGCCATAGCCTCCCCCGAGCTGCATTCCTTCCTTTTCGGCTGCTTTTTTCACAGCCACAATGGCCTCTTCCTTGCCCGAAACCGCAAGTACAGTCGTACTTCGAGTTGCGGCATTGTCAACGAGCAGGTCAAAGGTTGCAGACTGCGATACAGCTTTTTCCAAGGTTGCCATTCGGGCTCTCAATCTCACATCCACCTGCGCGATGGGCTCCATGTCTTTCAACACGCGATTCAGCAGGTAAATCCCCAACACATTGGGGGTGTAGTGTGTCTGGTAACTGGCTGCATTTTCGAGCATAAAGCTGAGGCTGTTGTAACGCCCTTTTTCCCCCTTACGGGCTACTTTTTCTTTGGCCTTGCCCGAAAGCAAGAGAATTCCCAAGCCTGCAGGCAGTCCAAAGCATTTTTGAACAGACGCATACCATACGTCTGCCAACGAAAAATCTAGGGCGATACCTCCCATGGAAGAGGTGGTATCCACAGCGATCATCTTGTCTGGATAGCGCGCTGCCAGTTCCCTAATTACGGACATGGGCACCTGAGAGGCATTGGCTGTTTCGTTTTGCGTGACTGCCATCAGGTCGACCTCAGGACCTACCTGCAATTGATCTACTGGAATAGACTGATTGGCCTCGAGCTTGTGTCCTTGGGTGGCAGGAAGAATGTACTGGGCATACTCTAGCCATTTTTTACCAAAGGAACCCGAATACAAGTGGTAACTGGACTGCTCTACGAGGGACTGAGAAATAAGTTCCCAACTTTCGGTTGCCGATGAAGTAAAAAGCAGGGTATAGTCAGCGGGCAAGTTCAACTTCTCTCGGAAAAGTTGCTCCGTTTCCCGATACAAATTCATAAACACCGAACTGCGGTGGTTGGCACTCAATATCCCTTCCGCACAGGCGTCCTGAAGGTACTGCGGCAGCGCATCGTACACCTTGGAAGGTCCAGGAGCAAAAGTGATCATCGGGTAGCGGGATTTAGAAAATACTGTACGGCTAGCGCATAGCCTCTCAATCCTAAGCCAGCAATCATGCCCACACAGGACTTGGAAAGGATGCTTTTGTGACGAAATTCTTCTCTTTTGTACAAATTAGAAATGTGTACCTCCACCGTAGGAGTAGTGACAGCAGCCACTGCATCGGATAGGGCTACCGAAGTATGGGTGTAGCCTCCCGCATTCAAAATAATGCCATCTACAGAAAAGCCTACCTCCTGAATTTTGTTGATCAACTCACCTTCCACATTGCTTTGAAAGTAGAAGAGTTCGACCTCAGGAAATTGCGCCTGTAACTGTACAAAATAACTTTCAAAAGATTCACTGCCGTACACTTCCGGCTCACGCTTGCCGAGCAAGTTGAGGTTAGGACCGTTGATCACCTGTATTTTCATGCGTACATCGAAAAGAATTGTCTATAAAGGTATCGACTCCAATCAAGCTTGCCAAAGCTTCCTTCAAGGAGTTTTTGACTTGCGTTCCTTGACCCGAAACAAGTAGGCTAGCGTAAACTCAAGGTTGGTCGAACTCATGTCAAAAATCCGATCCTGGGACTCTGGATTGGTAAAGTCATACGCAAAACGAGCCTCTGCAGACAGGGTGGACTTCCCAAAGAGTTTGGAGATCCCTGCGCCCCCAGTCAAGCCATACATGCCCTTTTTGGGGGAATCGGCAGGCTGTCCAAAGGTAGGTAATTCTTTGGGGGTAGCGCCCGAATACTCCCGGGTCAAATCCTCCGCCTGTCGTAGCACCCCAAAGTGGGGACCAAATTTGATTTGAAATCGGCCGGAGCGCCCTGCAAAGATGCTAGCTAACACTGGGATTTTGAGGTAGGTAAACTCGGTTTGATTGACCTTCCCTGCATCGTTGACTTGGTTGAAGCCAAGGCTGATCTGCTGGATATTCAGCTCAACACCTGCATTTTTGGAGTCAAAATACTCCAGTACCAGCGCAAACGTAGGTGCAGCAATTCCCTCCACCTTTTTGACACGTGTACCTGGAGTGGCCTGGTAGCTGTAGGAACTACTACTCAGCCCCCCACGGATCCCGAGGCTCAACTGCGCCCAAGCCAATCCAGGTAAGAGGAATAAGACCAGCACCAACCACTTTTTATCCATAAGCGAAGCTATCAATTTTTTGTTTTTGCTATTTTTTATTCAAGACAAAGGTGCCCTGAATCGGGTTGCCTTCCACAGTCAAACCACGAACTTCGATGACCACTGGCCCTCCTAAGTCATTGGAGAAAAAAGAAAGCAAGAGTTCTCCCTTTTCATTGGTGACTAGGTAGGGATTCCAATATAGGGTTTGGCGATCATCCTTCTCACCCATTGGGCTATCTGGCCCATGGGTTCGTGGCGTAAAGTTACTCGGTACTTGGAAGCCCTCTAGCGTATACGTGACAATCCCCTTTCCTTCCAAGGGATTCTCCTGCCCTTCGTCCATTTTATCTTTAAGGTATATGGCAATGACTCCGTTTCGTCCTTGGTCTCCAAGCATGGGCACCATTCGAGAGACTACCTCCACCCGATCGATATCGAAGGGGTTGATGGTGCGAATATTATCGGCCGCAGTTGACATGCCTCCTCCAACGAGGACTACCCCATCCACCATCACCACCGGTTCCATCGAACCAAAAGCTGAAACTGCTCCCCCTCGAAGTCGGATTGTTTGTTGGCCCGTGCCTCCAACGAGGGTCACCTGAGCCCCAGGAATATTTCCTACCAAGCTATTCACCAGGTCTGTCGTACTGCCTGTTTTGGTCAACTTTTCTCCTTCAATGATGAAATCCGGATTGCCATAGATCGCTTTTTGCTGCACTTTTTCCTCATTTGCTTCCGGGTTGGCGACTTCAGGATCAGGAATTTTTGCTGGAGTGGCTAGGGTGTTGACTTTGGGAAAATAGGGTGCGAGAGGCAAGACTACCGGGGCTTTGAGCGGCTCTTGAAGTTGTACATCCAGCGGTCGCCCTTTTTTGTCCGAAGCCACCAACCCCAAGCGCAAGGATCCATAAAACTCCATATTCTCCATTGCAAAGTCCCCCGTGGCATTGGAAGTCAAACTGATCATTCCCTGGAAATCATTCACAAAGGCGGTGATCTCGGTACCTACGCCTTTCCCTTTGGCATCAGTTACTTTTCCAGTGACGGAAATTCTGGATTCGATGGGATAGGAAAATCGATCTGTCCCCAACTCCTCAGGAATATCGCTCAGTTGCAGACTCGTTTGAATGTCTTTTTCACGGCCAATCGGCACCAATTGCTCCGCATCCCAAACACTTACCGAAAGCGTGGCAGGCGCTGGCCTACCTTTTGCATCAGTCAGTTGCAGACGTAGGTTAACTTCTTCTCGAGGGCCGAAACTCAGCTTATCCGCTTGGAGTTGTACCCCTTGATTGGTCCATTGGCTGATTCCCTCAGCGGCTACAATGCGCTTGTAGGGGTTCAAGATGGGAAGGGTCTGCATAAAGTACTGGTTGGGACCGTAATTCCGCATCCAATTGGTGTAAGCCCTCAAGTAGTAGTGCTCGCCGGCGAGTGAGTCCGGCAGTAGAAGGTCTCCCACCACGATGCCATCTCGAATCGGGAACTTCTTCGCAAGGAGAATATCACGTGCATTTGAAATCACTTCCACATGCAGCACCTTGCTCAGCTCGTCTCTCAAGTAAGGATTGCCGTAGGCAAAATATCCCTTGAAGAAGAGGGAGTCTCCCGCGTAGTAGTAAGGCTTATCGGTATGGAGGTATACCTTCTCTTGAAAATTCTTGGCTGTTTTGGAAAGGTTTTGTAGCAGCAAGGCCTTTTCAGCATTGTAGTCCACAGGCAGCAAATTGGATATTCGTTTGCGGTCCATGTCTCCTGAGAAGACCAACTCTTCTGGGTTGAGTACGGTACCATTTTCCCGTACACGCACCTGTCCATTTTTCACTTCCAACCAGGAGATGGGGTATGGGGCATCTCGGTAGGTGTTGGCTTGTGCAAAGCCCTTCTGGTAGTGAATTTCGATACGACCTTTGAGTTGCAGCAAGTACTCCTCAGGCGTACTGCCTGGAATGACGAGGGGGTCGGCTTTGTAAGGTACTACAGATTTACCCAACTCATTGGCGAAGATGTCTGTACGAATATTCATACTCGCCGAGCCTCCAGCCTTATCCCCATAGAGGTAAAATCCTTCTCGCTCGTAGGTTCCTTTAAGTATAGAGCGGAATAGGTTCATGGGCGAACGACGGTAGATGTCTGCCCGATTCTTTTCCCAGAGCGCCTGCTGGGCTTCAGAGTCCGTTGGCAGTAACTCAAATCGAGCTGCTCCTGCAATCCGGTAGGCCGTTGGGGCATCTACAAATTCCTTGAGGTTGAAGGTGATTTTATAGCCTAGGTAGCGGTTTTCGAGTTCAATTGGCTGCTCGGCACGGGCCAGAAAGGTTCCTTTTTCAGTGGGTGCAGGAAAATCAATCACCCAGGGGTTGAGAATGCTGGTTTGTGCTGCGGCCTCGTCGATGCCTAAAAATAGACTTTGAAATTTGCGGAGGTCGCGCTCCCAACTTTTATCTCGAGAAGCCTTTACTTCCTGTTCGGAAAGCACCTGTTCCAAGGGAGACAGGTTCAAATTAAGGGTAAATGTCCCTCCTGGCTTAAGCGTCACCGTTCGCGTTTGCGCGGTATAGCCCAAAAAGGAAAAGCCAATCTCTACTGTGCCGGCTTCCAAACCAGAAAGGGTATAGTTGCCCTGCATGTCGGTAGCGGTAGAAATGGTAGTGTTGTTGATAAATACCGAACAAAAAGGGAGTAGCTCTCCTGTTTCCGCATCTTTTACTGTCCCAGTAACCGTAGCGGTTTGTGCAAAGGCTAAAATTGGGAGCCAGAGTAGAATAAGTAACAGAAAATGGCGAATGCGCATGGGCTTCAGAATTAGGAGTCGGAAAGATGGGATATCAGTCCTCTCGGTCTTTGAGTTTTTTGTCCTCAACGTTTTTATTCAGAAAAGCATTGATCGCTTCGATGGGAAGGCTGGAGGAGATTTCCCCGAAGGAATTGATCTCCATTTTGAAGCCTTTCAACTCCTCATGTACACGAGGCTGCTCTTCTTTTTTCTTCTTTTTGGTCATCTCAGTCTACGATTGCTAGCGTATCTAACGCAAATCGAATTCTTTTGGCTACCTCTTGAGGGCCTAAAATCGCAAAAACTTCCATCAGGTCGGGGCCAGCACCTAATCCAGTGACCGCCAAGCGAACGGCCTGCATGACTTTGCCCAATTTGAT
>JACCDL011156813.1_pt1 | contig 14526 bp, 9 predicted proteins | sample 7441931 | NCBI WGS metagenome assembly JACCDL01 (sample SAMN15323437, study PRJNA562643) | freshwater metagenome | isolation source: river surface water | place: USA:Blue River Watershed | collected 2017-08-16 | reverse complement strand
TCCACTTTTGCACATGTGCACAGGGCCTTGCGCGTTGTGCACTTTTGCACCTGAACTGTGGTCTCCCCAGTTCAGAAATTCTGTAGGCGTCTGGAAGACTGGCAGCAGGACTCCACTCGGTGCCTGCTTCGCTAGCTCCTCTTGGATAAGGCGAGACGCGAAGCTTGAAGGTACAATCAACCGGTGGCTTCCGAGATCGGTGGGTTTGCCAGTCCTGTCTTGAAGTAGGCGTGAGGCTACCCCCGCTGCTAGGTAGTTCGACCAACCAATGAACTGCGGATCCAGTAGCGCCATGGGTATGTTCTTTATGCCCGCCAATTAGCGCCGTGCAATCACTGCTGTCACGGTTAGTAAAAAATAATCCACAGGGTACCCTGATTTAGCTTTAAAAGCATGATCGAAATCTTGCCCAAGAGTGTTTACCACAGATGGTCGAACTCGGGTAGTTTAACTAAAGTCTTTTGACGGGCTTGTTTTACGGCCGGTGGATCCGGGTCATTTCCATCAGTTGAATGATCTTATTCGGGCTGATTTTGAACTGAAGATCGTCGGCTCTCTTGTCGGTTTTATCTGCACCTTTTCTTTGTGCCGTTACTCCGGCTCCAATGATAAGGTCTCCTCTTGGTGAGGGTTGTGGGTCTATGCTGCAGCAAGCCTTGATGACATCCTCGAGTTTATACAGGCGCCAGTTGTCACGTCTTCCTACTTGTGATCTCCAGCCATCATCAGTGTATGAATGAAGAAGTATCCAATCCGCCTTCTGTTCGGAGTCTGCCGCGCCGCAGAAAATGTACCTGATGATATCGGACTGAGTCGATCTCAGGAATCGAAAAAGCTTCCCAGATTCCTCTGGTGGCATTTTCTTGAATTTATATCTTTCCCCGTTGGGCCCTTTTTGGAGGTACTTCTTGAACGTCGTTACGATTTCTCCGGGGATTTTGAAAGCCTTTGCGTAGCTTTCAATCGATCCACGGTTTACATGTCCGAATGAAACGTCCGGCCTGTATGTCTTGATGGAGAGCGAGGCCTCGACGCGTTCAGGTTTCCTTGATCGATAGATGAGCACATCGGCCTTCTCGTTGTTCTTGGGCGATGATGCCTCATATGTTGAATAATCTTTAGATCCGGTAGATTCTTCGACGATCCAGCGACATTCTGGGTTGTGCTGGCAAATCTCGTATGCCAGCGCGTCCTCGGCATCCAATCCTCTTTTGGCGGCTATCGCTTGGGTCGTCATTGCCCTGTTGGAGAGCTCAACTTCTTCGGTGTCTTCCGACTCCGGTTCTATCAGGTTAAGTCCGAGTTTGTGGCTGGCTTCTCTGTAAAAATCCAACGCGGTGGATGTACTCAGCAGTTCTCTAGGGTTTATCTGAACCTGCAGTTGGTCTTTTTGACTAAGGTCGCCTTTCTTGCTGCCACCGCCGTAGCGCTTTAGGATTACTCCTCGGCCAAGGTTGATCTGGTTGCCTTCAGCCCTGGATGCGCGAACTGCCTTTTTTGTTATCGCGGATATAACTTCAAGGGCGTCGCAGATTGTCCATTTGACTTCGCCAACATCCTTTTGGTCGCAGAACGCGATCAGTGCGGCTTCGTCTATGCGTTTCTTTCCGTCTTTGCATTTGGTTGCATTGCCTCTTCCTAGGATGGCTTTTTTGACAAATTGATCACGCACTGCCGCGAGTTGCTCTATGAGTACGTCTCTTGAAGATTCGCTCAGTTCGCTGAAATTCACGTACTGGGCTCCGGGGGCGGGCTCGCTGACTGTTTCGCCCTTGTTGGTGTTTTCAGGTTTTATCGCCCCGGTGAGAAGTTTGAGGAGACGCAGTGGTATGTCCTCTATTCCGAGATCCTTGCTGTAAAAGTCGACTTTGCGTCTCTCTACGTGGTTGTTATTGCCCGAACTCGCGCTGATTACTGCAATCGCAAGTGGTTTGTTAAGGCCTTCGAATTCAAGAAATAGGTCGGTCTTTGCACTCCTGCCGGCTCGCACGACCTTCTTGATCTTTAATGTCTCGGGCTTCCCTTTGAACAGATTTAGTTCTTTGACCTTGAGCTGGCAGTGACGAATGATTTCGGCGTCTGCCGAGTTCTGCAGAATATCGGAAAGCCGGCTTACGGCTTCCTCTCCTTTTTTGTCGTTCGTATTTTTGCTGCCCATCTAGTGAATTCTTCCTAGATGGAGCCTTCAGTCAACGTCGCTTCGGTGACAGGAGCCAATGCCGCTTGATCTCAGTGAAGATAGCTTCAACCACATTCACGACGACACTGTTCCCGAACTGCTTATATCGTTGGAGCAGCGGAACGTCTTTGGTACTGACGTCCATTCCCTTGAAACCCATGGCTTCTGCACACTCGGCAGGAGTAAGTTTTCTTGGTTTCCCGTCGATCAGATAGGCGCCAGTCTTTGACGCTACTCCGCCGCCATATGCTGAAAATGTGATGGCGTGTCCTTTGGTGGAATAAATGCGTTCTCCTTGTCCGCCTTTTCCGAAAATGCCAATACGGATGGGCTTAAGTGCATTCTTGATTTCTCTTTCCTTGTTTTTCCCGAATTTTGCCGGCCTGTTCACGAAAACCTTTTTCCACAAGGTGTCGCTTTCCTTGAGCGGACCAACAATTTCTTCGAGATACTTTGGTTTTGCACCATTGGTTTTTCCTAGATTTGAAAGCGTCTTGAGCCACTCCGACCACTTTTCCTCACTTTTAACCAAGTCATTTCTTACAGCCACGATGTATATGCGTTCCCGCTTCGTTGGAGCACCGAAGTCGCTAGCGTTAAGTACGACCGAAGACACCCGATATCCGACTTCTTGATTGGTTTCATCAAGCATGGTCTTTTCGAGTGCACCCTTAACAGCTTTGTATGTTTCTCCGTTATCGTGGCGTGCGAAGTTCTTTACGTTTTCCAGAAAAAGGATTTCAGGCCTGTGGAATTTGGCGATTTTGTATATTTCGAAGAATAGCGATCCTCTAGGGTCCTTAAACCCTTTTTGAAGGCCGGAGATGCTAAACGCCTGGCATGGGAACCCGCCGCAAAGCACTTTATGCTTCGGTATTTCGCTGAGCTTTTCATTCGATTTGGTGAATGTCGTTATGTCACCGAACGGAAATTGACCAAAATTGATGAAGTAGGCCTTTCTTGCGTAAGGATCCCATTCGCTTGTGAAAAGGCACCTACCACCTACATTTTGTCCTGCAACACGGAAGCCGCCGATTCCAGCGAACAGGTCGATGAAGCCGAAACCATTCTTGTTATTTTCTACGGCTAGTTTGTGCGTCATCCCAACGTACTCTCTTGGAGTCTTTTCGCCTTTTCCATCTTCCGAACGTCGTTTGACGATTTGATCGTAAAATTCAGGGAAGTGGTCCCGATGTGTTAGAAGGGCAAGTTCATCGAGTGGCCTTGGTAGGTTGGGGATGGTTGCTTTTAGTTTACCATTTGTTGCCATAAATAGGGGTGAACACTTGCACACCTCTTTTCCTAGTCAAGTCCGATGGTGGCCGCTTACCTGCTGGCAAATTTTTATTGCCATGATTACTTCGACGAAAGCTGCATGGTCCTCGTCCGGAACTCCTAGTCGGCCAGCTTGCGGTCAAGTTCGTGGCTATGCGCCAGTCGTAAGGTCGAGGCGTGATGGGCGAGTAGGCGACGATGCCGCTTGGATGCGGGTATAGATCCCTTCCTTTGGCGGCATCTCGCGCAAGCAGCTCTTGATGAACGCCCCCAGCGCATCCTTGGAAGAGTTTATGTCGTCGACGTTGCCTGGCTTGACCTCAAGGGCTCCTACGCCCGGAAGGAGCTCTTCGAATTTCCGATAATACTGGTCGAGGCCGTCCTTGCCAATCTCCCCAGGGTAGAGAATTACCGACGCCGCCGTGCCGTAGATGGCGTCGTTGTAGGTGTGCATCTTGTGGACGTCGTCCGGTTGGGCGACGCCGTCCTCCTTTGAGTCCTTGGCGTCAGCAGACTTCACGTTGCTGATCCTCGCCGACTTGATGCGGAACTTCGCGTCGAAATGGATGAAGGTTATCTGGCCGTTTGGGGCTTCGGCCTCGATCGTGTAGTCCGGCTGAAGCTCCATCGAATAGCTGTGCGTTCTTTTGCTGAGGATGCTTGAGGTGCCAGTTCCTCCAGGTGTGCCGGCCATGAAACTCCTGTTGTAGAACAGTCGGAGGCAGTAAGTTTCCCCTCCCTCAAGAGTGACGTTTCTCTCGAGTTTGCAGTCGGGGCTTTTGCTAATGTCCACCGTGGGCCTGTCGCCATTCCTTCGGATTTCCTCCTTGTACGGACTCGGGCCCTCGCTGCTCCCCATCTTCTCAAGCGTTTCAGCCAGGAAGAAGAACAGCCAGATTTCGTAGAGCTTTGGGACGTTTCTATTCTCGGCCGTAACGGATAGGAGGCCTCCTTCATCGAGATCCGGCAATCTCAGTCCGCAGCTGCAGTAGAGGAACGCTTTAAGAAGTTGGCGATATCCCTCTCGCTTTTGCAGCACTTGGTTTTCGAAGGGTATGTAGGCGAGGCGGCCGACGCGCCTGAAGAAGGTCGACCGTAGCGACATCTTGATAGATTCTGTCATCGCCAGGCTCTCTTCCTTGAGCGCACCCGCATTTTCTCCGCTAAGGCCATTGGTGGCCTCACAGATGGCGAGGAATGACTCCAGCGCGTACTTGGCGAATCTGTTTGGAATCGTGTCTAAACTGTCGTGTCGTCTGACCTCCAGGATCTCGTCGGGTGTCCTTGTGCCGTTCAGGCCGGCTGCCCAGCGGACCCGGCTCGAAGGATGTGACAAGGCGTAGGTAGGGTCTGCGTATGATGCAGGCTTCCAGGAGAGTTCTGTCTGCAAGCTAGAGTGAGGCCTGCTGATGATCTGGTTCACTATGCCCCTGAGGGTCCTGGGTGGTAAAATGGCCCGAAGCAGTAGGTAACTATCCAGCTTGTGCGCGCTTCGTTTGGACCTGTTCTCGGCAAGCTGTATCGCAGTCGGTGACTTGAAGTCGTAAAGCAGCGATACCTCCTTGAGTGTGAGATAGTTCAGCAGCGCCAGATATTGGGTCTCGTAGTCGAGCTTCTTGGATATGAACTCAAACCGAGCCTTCGGACCTCCTGCCAGGCCGATCCAGGCGACACCTAGGTAATTCTTGGATTCAAAGGTTCCCTCGGCTTCCTCAGGGTGCGGGTCCCAGCTTTCGTGCCTAGACATTGAAGTAAGAACCGATTCGGCGGCCACCTCTTCGGGTCTCGCAGGCCTCAGTTTATTTTCCTCACGAACGAGCACCTGCCATTTATAGCGGGCGTTTTCGTAGAGTCTTATTGGCTGAAGTACGCCTGCTTGGCCCGCGTCTTGTATCTTGTGGGCAATGCCCGGATGTCTTCGCGAGGATGAGGGGGCAGCGTGTTGCCCGACATGGTATTCGACCAGGCCAGGTCTTGAATATGCGATCGTTCCTGGTGCTGTCAGCAAGCCCTCGATTTCCTGCACTCGCAGCAATGATTCGCCGAGGTACAGGTGCAGGTTCTTCCCGATGCCAATCAGGACGAAACCGACCTTTTCCTCTCCTCCGTTCACTGAATGAAGCTGATGAATTGATCTCGTTCCAGGGCTCTCTGCATCTGCAGCAACTTAGCGTGGGAACGGGACAGCTCTTGGGCGCCGTCGGCACCCGCCTGGGTAGCCTCGAGTAACGAGTTGATGAGCGGCTCGATGGCGCTTTGAGCACCGTTAAGCTTGGGCAGTACCTTTTGCAGGATCGCAGTGTCCATTGTCTCAGGGAGGGATTCAGACCTGGAAAGACTGGCTTCGGACAGCTGTTTGCGGACCGTCGCGTATCTGGCGCACTCGTGGGCAGTGCGATGTGAGAATTCGAAGCGGGATTCAGCCAGCTTGCCGTGAATCCTCTTTAGAATTGCCAGCGCGCCTTCCGGCGGGAGCGCCTCTTCCCCGCTAGGGCAGGCGATGGACATGAACTTGGTGATCTCATCCTGCGACATCTTGCGGAATCCCTGTTCTTTTCTGACGAAGCCGGTCTCGATCTGGTTCCAGCTGACCTTGAATTCGATTACATGGGCTCGGTCGAGCACCTTGGGGCTAAACTGGTAGGTGGTTTCGTCGATGTTTACGGTGCCAATAACGAACAGGTTCCTGGGCCAATCGATTTCCTGAGGAATGAGATTTCCGCCCTCGTCTTTCAACGGTTCCTCGCGGTCATGCAGCCTCAGCGGCTTTTTAGATTCCATGGAGCTAAGGAAGTCGGCGAAGTAGCGCTCGACGTAGGAGAGGTTCATCTCGTCCAGGATGAGGAAGAATGGCTTCGTCTTGTCGGCGTTGGCCCTGAGCATCAGCCTTACGGCTTCGGAGCTGACATAGGTCGAGCCGGCGCCGTTTGCGGATAGCATGTTTCTGTAGCCGAGAAGGCTGCGCTTGTCCGTCCAATCCGCCTGGACGGAGACGACGACGATCTGATTCTTGCGGGCTTTTTCATCGGTCCCGACCAAGGCTTCCGCAATGCCGATGGCGGAGCGGGTCTTGCCTGTTCCTGTGCCACCTGCGAGAATGACGAATGGCTTGGCTGCAAGAGCGCAAAGCAGGAGCTCGGCGTGGTCCTGTTCGCTGTGTCGCTCAATGGAACTCGGCGTTTCTGTCTCTCCAAGAGGAGAGGGTGTTGACCTTAATCTGTCGGCTTCCATGGCTGCTTTTATGATAAGTTGAACGATGTCGTTTTCCGGGACCTCGGCCCGGGTGACTTCCTTGAATGAAGCGTAGGCGTCATTATAGTCTCCCACGTCTACGCGAATCTCCGACTTGGGTCGTTTGATCGTCTTAATTCCTCGGGATATCTCCTTGTCGGTGACTGAGGTGATGGGGCCGACCACGTATCCGTCGCCATCCCCGTTGATGCACGCGACTCCGTAGACGCCGCTCGCCGCCTTCTGGTTTGGCGGAAGAAGGCTAATCCATGGGATCTTCGGGAAACGTCCGACACCTTTGCCTACCTTTATCTCGTAACCTTGCTGGATAAGTTCGGGGCATCCCTTTTCAATTCTTACCCCGATCTCATCCATGGCTTCATGGACCATTTGGCGGTCAGCAGTAATCTTCCCGGATTTCCATTCGCCGCTCTCTTTGTAGCGCTTTATTCCAGCCCAGATTGCGTCTAGCAATTCAGGGGTGGAGAGCGCTTCGAGGTCGGTTGCCATACGGGCGCAGCTTGAGCTCGGCACTATCCTGATCCAGGATAATCCTATAAGATTAATAAATGCCCACGATTGGCGCTAATGTCATGATTCACCCGGGGTGAACAGGTGTCCACTTATGGCTTTCAAAACTGAAAAAATCTGCCATATGCACGCTATGGCTCAGAAGCTTAAAACTCAAAAGCTGGCATCCCTAGATTCCGCAACGGCTCCGACCCCGTACAAATTCATCGATCTCTTCGCAGGTATCGGGGGTTTCCATGTAGCGTTAAAAGAAACAGGCCGCACCAAGTGCGTATTTGCCAGTGAGTGGGATCCTAGTGCCCGTCGCACCTATCAATTCAACTTTAACAAGGGCCACGACAAGATCCTGTTCGATAATGATAATCAGTATTTTGCAGGGGATATCACCAAGGTGGACCCGGCTACCGGAATCCCTGATTTCGACATCTTGTGCGGCGGCTTCCCCTGTCAGCCCTTTAGCCAGGCAGGCCATAAGAAGGGATTTGCTGACACTCGGGGGACGCTCTTTTTTAACGTTGAGGAGATTATCAGGATTAAGCAACCCAGGGCCTTCTTTCTTGAAAACGTTCGCGGTCTAATCACGCACGGCGGTCCAAGTGAAAATACCCCTGGCATTGGCAAGACCATGGAGACGATTCTAAGCCATCTTTATGGCGATAAGGCTTCCGGCGGTCTTGGTTATTTCAAACCAAATGGAACTCGCGGCTATTTCTATGTTAAAGCCAGTGATTTCGGCGTGCCTCAGCATCGGCCTCGCGTTTTTATCATTGGTTTTAGGGAGAAGGAAGATGCTGATGCTTTCGAAGTTCCTGAGCCGAAGAAGTTAGACGAAGTTATGCTTGGGAAGATTCTCGGTGGCCAAGTTTTTTTTGATGAAAAGTGCACACGCCCAAAGATGATCGGTTTCACCTTAAGGTGTGGCGGCAAGGGTTCACAAATTAACGACAGGAGGAACTGGGAGCATTATTACGTCGTTAAGAAGCGTGGTTTTAAGAAGCCTGATGTAGTTAAGATCAACGAGAAACACGGGCTTCGTCTCAATGGATTTCCCAAGGGCTTCAAGTTTCCGGCTAATGTGGCCAAGGCCGCCAGGATGAAGCAGCTAGGAAACTCTGTGGCCGTCACCGCAGTTAAGGCTTGGGCGGAAGCAATTATGAATGCTTTGGATAAATGAGTGTTTCCGCCAACAGGGGGGAGCATAGCGAGCTGTTGGCTTTTTTGCGCATTCTGCACGAAGGCAGGGTGCAGGTAGCTGATAAGTTTGGAGAGCCCCGTCAGGCATGGTTGAAAGTTTCGGCCATCCAACGTCCCAGCGACCCTGACAGGCGTTACCTGATTGCAGACTATCATGTGGTCGTCACCAATAATGCGGGGGTTGAGCTATGTCGTGCGTTAAGGTCGACGGTAAGAGCCCTTGCTGATGCGCTATTCCTTCAGATCAAAGAGTCGCAGGGTCCATCGTTTGTTTGTCCTGCAGGAGATGAGGCCTTTATGCTCCTTAGGCTGGAGGGGGCGAAGGCTGATTCCGCCGCAAAGGCGGATCTGCTCCTTGAGTTAGCATCCCCTGTGTTTGATGGCGAGGTGCTATCCCTTGGCTTCAGTGTGAAATCTGAACTCGGCGGCTTGCCTACGCTTTTAAATGCGGGCGCCACCCAGTTTGAATACCGGATTGAAGGCTGTTCTGCTGGTGATGCTCTGGCGGTCCAGGAGGGTGCGCCGCGTAACAAGGATAAGGATTACCCCGGTCCGATGCGCCTTATGCCGGCGCTTGCAGTTTCGAAAGCTCGCGTTGTTTTCGAATCAGTTGTCGACCCTGTCTTCGAGCAGAATCTCAAGATGATCGACACGTCTTTCCCCCGGATACTTGCAGACACTTTGATGCATGCTTACCTCCGCGGAGAATTGGCCCTTAAGGATGCGGTCAGGTCGCCAGCTTTGCTCGATGAACTTTCGAAGGTATTAAGTCTGCCGCTTCCCATGGTGGAGCGCATCGTAAAGCATAAGTTGAAGGAACTGCTCAGGCAGTCTGCTTTAGGTATGAACCCTGGCCGCCAATGGGAAGGGCAGGTGGAAGCTCATGGAGGCTGGATAATCGTCAAGGAAAGCGGGCAAATTGTTTGCTTCCATGTGGTGAACGATGACGACTTCCGGGAATACCTCCTGCAAGGGACCAAATTTGATACTCCTAGTATGAAGAGGAGCCGGGCTGGATATGTTTATCGGCAGGGTGAAGAGCCTAACGCTCGTCTACGACTGTCTTTGCAGGTGAGGTTTTCTAAAAAGTAAGTCTTCAAAGGGAGTTGGCGTATGCTTAGCAGCACTCGGAGTAGTTTCGAAGACCTAGCACTGTATCCTGTATGCATTCGATATTTTTTCCTACGTGCAGGTCTTTGAGGAACCTGTTCCACAGCGATGGCACTCTGCAATCAATGATATGATCGCAGCCCAGCAGGTTGTCGCTTTCCTGTAGGCGTAGCGGCATCCCTGCATCCTCAAGAGTGGCAATGGCGCAGATTGCGTTTCTGTTAATGGTCTTGATCCTGCTAAATTCGAGGTCCGATTGCTTCCATCTTTCGCGCAAGGATGACTTGAGGCTTATCAGGAAAGGGCCTCCGGCAGATGAGTATATTGCGACATCTATGGATGAGTAGGGTAGGCACTCATACTCGGCGTCAAGAATCAGATGCTTGATTCCTTCTCTTCCAAGTACCGCCAGGAAGAGTCCTTCGAAAATCCGACCGTTGTGTCTGGGGACTCCATTTGCAAGGAGCCCGTACCCTTTGTCCATGAACAGGCTCGGTTGTAATCCTTTAAGATCATTGGAAAGCTTGAGGATATCATGACTGATCTCCGGGCCGAGGCGCTTTTTTAAGAGCTGCTGGATTGAGGCTGAAATCACGACGACAGCATGGGGCTGACTCTTGTATTTTTCAATATGTAGGTTGATTTAAACGTGCCTTAAGGTAACAAATGACCATGGCAGACATCGAAGCACCCCCGTTACCCTATGAGACGATGGCGGCACTCCGCTCCATCGGCTATAAGTTCCCTCAGGCTTTGGCTGACGTCGTCGATAACTCCATCGATGCGGGCAGCTCGGAGATCAAACTGGAGGTGATGGCCCACCCGGAGTCAGCCGCCGATTCTTATGTGCTGTTGATGGATGATGGCGTAGGCATGACTCACGATCAGCTGGTCAAGGCGATGCAGCTTGGGGGAAGCAACTCGAGTGCCGAGAGTCTTGGTAAGTTCGGCATGGGGATGAAGACTGCGTCGCTGAGTCAATGCGAGCGGATGCTGGTCGGATCTCTTAAGGACGGCGATTTCTACGGATACGCATGGGACATGGACGTCCTGAAGAGGAAGGGGAAGTGGCTCCTGGAGTCTGTCTCCAGGTCTGATTTTCCTCCGAAAGCCCGCGAGCACCTGAAGGGAATCACGTCGGGTACCATCGTCATGTGGACACGACTCAGGGCTTATAAGGATAAATCAGCGGGCGTTGCTGCCCGCAGCTTGGATACTGCGGTTCTGGATGCCCAGAGTTATCTCTCTACCGTCTTCCATCGGTTCCTTTCTGGTGAGATCAAAGGCAGGAAAGTCACCATTAAGCTGAATGGTGACTACGTGCTCTCGCCTTGGGATCCGTATTGCCGTCCTGAGAAAGCTCGTAAGACCTTAGATCAGGTCACGCTTAAGGTTGAGACCATCAATGGCTTCGCGGGTTCTATCACTTTTGACCCTGTCGTACTTCCCTCTCAGGACGGGTTTAGTTCGGCCCGGGCATTCACCTTGGCCGGTGGCTACAATAAGTGGAACGACATGCAGGGGTTCTATTTCTATAGAAATAACCGGCTGATCGCCTTCGGCGGATGGGATCGGCTGAGAGCTAAGGACGAAAAAGTGAAGTTTCTAAGGGTAGCCATCGACTATACGGTGAACAGGGAGATGGACGATGAGCTCGCCATCGATGTATCCAAGGAGAGTGCTTCAATCCCTGAATCACTCAGGCAGAAAATCGATAAGTATCTTACGCAGTGGATTAAGGTCGCTCGCGACAACTACAGCAAGGACCGGGATGAACCTGACAGGAAGAAGGAGAAGAAGTTTTCATTGCTCGAGGTCGAGCGCATGCTGATTCGTGAGGCCGAAGGCGACGAGAAGATCACCATCAAGAAGCTTTTCAGGAAGCTCTGATAAGAAAGATCATGGAAACTAAGAACATACTCACGGTTGAAGTCCTGGCGGTGCTCAGGGCCATGGTCTCCGGTGACGCTTCGACCGAATCGGCTGCCTTGGCCGAAAGACTAACTCCCTTGGTTGCTGGCATACTGAATCAGATTCGTCCCCTGAATCCTCTCTCAGTCGCTGAAGTCTACCCTCACGTACTCTCTGCTATCAACGGTTTCAGGGTCGCCCCTGAAGGCGTTGTTTCGTCTGATGCAAATTTTGACCCGACGTGGTTGGACCGCGTGGATAAGACCAGGTGGATGCGTTGGGAAAACCTTAAGAAGTACCTTTTGGAGTTTGTCTCACCGGTGCGAACGCCCGCAGACATCAATTCCTTGGATGTTTGTTCCGATGACGTGATTAGATGGGCGGGGCCTGCGGAACTTCAGGCGAAGCGTAAGGGGCTTGTTTTGGGTTATGTTCAGAGTGGAAAGACGCAGAATTTCACCGCTTTGATCACCAAGGCGGCCGATTGCGGTTATAAGCTGATCATCGTTTTATCCGGGGTTGATAATGAGATTCGGCGACAGACGCAGTCTCGAGTGAATAGGGATGTTCTTGGGGTGTCTGATGAGTTTACCAGGGCCGGCGTTCCCTATCCTAGCCCTCGCTGGGAGTATTTCACCGACGAGGAAAATGACTTCGGTAATCCGCCCAAGAGGTCGAGGGAGGTTCTCTCGTCTGATTCCCCTTGTTGCCTCGTCGTTAAGAAATACCCGACGGTTCTGGACAATCTTTTTTCCTGGCTTTCGAACGCAGGAGAGCTGCTCGATCGTATCCCTGTGCTTATCATCGATGACGAGGCGGATCAGGCTAGTCCTTCAACTGCCAGGGATGATGAGGATCCTACCCGTATCAATGCATGCATTCGCAGAATGATCATGCTTTTCAAGAACTGTAAGTATGTCGCATACACGGCTACGCCCTTTGCTAATTTCTTCATCAATGCCAGCTCCAGGACCGATGAACATGGGGATGACTTGTTTCCTGCTAACTTCGTGCGCTCTCTCCCCCTCCCGAAAGGATATTTCGGTACGGCAGATATTTACGGACTTCCTCCCGGCGTGCTGCGTGATGGGCAGGAGGTTGCCCCTGCGGGCATTTGCAGGCTGACCGAGGATTCTCCTGAGCAGTTCGGTGACATCGATGATGCCAACGTTCCGGCAGGATTGAACAGGGCTGTTTCTAATTACTACATTAGCACTGCATTGCTGTTGCTGCGAAGTGGTAGTTTCGATGTGCCGGCATCTATGTTGGTGCATGTAAGCCACCTCAATAACGATCATGAGGACAATAGGATCGCAGTAGAGGCTGCCGTCAGCCAGCTTAGGTCCGCCGCATTCTCCAACTTTGGTTCGGAAGTCTTACGGAAGACTCTGGAAGATCTTTATCGTGAGGATTATCTCGATCAGGAGCAGTCCTTCAAATCCACATTCCCTGACGTAGAGATATCTTTCCCGGGATTCGATGATGTCTGGACTAATGTCCTTAAGCTCTTGCGAGAAGATCATGTCGAAGTGAGGGTCGTCAACGGAGATGAAGGTCGTGCCCCGGACTTCGAGGGCATGAATTCTCCCGAGCGCAACATCAAGGTCATCCTTGTTGGTGGTAACCTTCTGTCGCGAGGCCTGACCATCAAGAACCTGCTTGTCAGCTATTTCCTCCGTGATCCGGGGCAGGCCGACACGATGCTTCAGATGGCTCGCTGGTTGGGGTATAGGCGTAACTACGCATACTTGATGCGTATTTTCTGCTCGGAGCAATGTCACCGTGACATGGAGGCCATAGCTGGCGCCGAACAAGACGTGCGTAATCAGATCTCAGAGCTCAACAGTCAGGGAAAGACACCTGCCGAGTTCGCTATTCGGGTCAGAATCAGGGAAGGGCTTCTGCCGACTCGTAGGAACGCAATGCGGTCAGTAATCACAGGTGCTCTCAACGGCAATTTTGGTGCGCAGTTGCGGGAAAGCCGTGAGTTCCCTGAGGATAACCTCCAGAACGTCGTGCGACAGCATGAGACTAATTTGCTTTCGTTGCGTTCCGCTTTGGTCGGTATCTCTCCTGCGCCTGTCCCAGGTTCTGGTTGGAACAGGTACGCCGTGGATTCCGGGATTGCCGTCAGGTTCATCGAGGCTTTGTCGCTGAGTGACCGTGAATGGCCTACCGGCAATCCTCTATTAAGCGGAAAAACACTTTTGCTTAATTATATCCGGCAGAGGATGGCGCATGGTGAGCTCTCAAGCTGGGAGTTTCTGATATGTGGCCTTCAGCGAGATGCCGGCCTTGGCTCCTTCGAGATTTTGCCTGGAGTTAATGTTAATCCGATTGAACGTGGTCGTGAGCTAATCCCGCCTCAAAGAATGAGCCGTATCAGTAATCTGTCGGAAGGTAAGGACGAGTACACGGCTGCTTCGCCCCAGGAAAGGGCCGCAGCGTCTGCCGTACGTCCCAAGCCAATCGGCAATTCAAATGGCAAGGCTTACCGGCAGCTGAGGTCACCCGACCTCGGGCGCATTTTCGTTTATCCAATTTCGAAGTACAGCAATCATCGCGATCACGGAGGTGGCAACGGCGTCCCCCTGTTCTTGGAAAAAGATTTGGATTTAGTGCCCGATTTCCTGCTGGCTTTTGGCATCTCTCTTCCAGGTTCCACGTCGGCCATCGAGGACGCGATGACCGAATACACTAATCAGACAGTCGTCGAACCACGGAATGATGCAACTAACTGAAGAGCAGGCTGCGATCGTAAGTGAGCCAATCGCCACAAGAATGGTCGTGGAGGCGATCCCGGGTTCTGGTAAGACGGAAGTCTTAGCATGGAGGCTGGCGAATTTGCTTAATAGTGGTGCCAGTCCCGGTCAGGTCATGGTGCTTTCTTTTTCTAATGCTGCGGTTCGAACTCTCGTTACAAGGCTAAGGAAGGTCGCTCGTTCTCAGCAGGGCCAAGTGGATGATTTGAGGCATGTTAGCGTAAGGACATTCGACTCGTGGGCATTCAGGCTGCTTGTCGCCTCAGGTCGTGATGTTGGGGAGATTCTGAAGTCGAGTTACGAGGCAAACGTGACTAATGCGATCTCTGCGAT
>JACCDL010160530.1_pt1 | contig 14543 bp, 12 predicted proteins | sample 7441931 | NCBI WGS metagenome assembly JACCDL01 (sample SAMN15323437, study PRJNA562643) | freshwater metagenome | isolation source: river surface water | place: USA:Blue River Watershed | collected 2017-08-16 | reverse complement strand
TGCGCGGCGCGCTGCCGGAGGACTTTCCCTATCTGAGTCGGCGCGTCATTCCGATCGATCGCCAGGCCGGTGTGGCGCGTCTGCCCTGGGGCGTAGACGTGCCGCTGCAACCTTTCTTCGGGATCATCGGTGTCGCACCGCCGCCGGTGTATGGGCGCGTCTCGTCGATCGAGCCGCGCGAGTACGGCGGCAACATCGACTGCAAGGAGTTTGTGGCCGGCACCTCGCTGTTCCTGCCGGTGTTCGTGCCGGGCGCCCATGTATCCGTGGGCGACGGGCATGCGGTGCAGGGCGATGGCGAGGTGTGCCTGACGGCGCTGGAGACCTGCCTGAAGGGGCGTTTTCAGTTCGTCGTTCACAAGAAGGCGCTGAACTTTCCGCGCGCGATCACGCCCACCCACTACATCACGCTGGGCATGGACGTCGACCTGGACGATGCGGCCAAGCAGGCGCTGCGCCACATGATCACCTGGCTCACCGAGGTCAAGGGCTGGAGCGCCGAAGAGGCCTATGTGTTTTGCAGCCTGGCGTGTGACCTGCATGTGACCCAGCTGGTGGATGGCAACAAGGGCATCCATGCCATGGTGAGCCGCCAGGTGCTGGGCCTCTAGGTCTGACGCTCTTGCGCCTTGCACCTTTGACGATTCGTTTTTTCAACCTCTGATTCCCATGAGCAAAGTCATCATCACTTGTGCGGTCACGGGGGCGATTCATACGCCCTCGATGTCGCCCTACCTGCCGGTCACCCCCGAGGAGATCATCGAAGCGTCGGTGGGCGCTGCTCAAGCGGGTGCGGCCATCATCCACCTGCATGCGCGTGACCCCATCACCGGCAAGCCGGACCAGTCACCCGAGGCCTTTGCCAAGTTCCTGCCGCAGATCAAGGCGCGCACGAATGCCGTGCTGAACCTCACCAGCGGCGGCTCGCCCTTCATGACCATCGACGAGCGCATCCAGCCCTCGATGAAGTTCGCACCCGAGGTGGCGTCCCTGAACATGGGCTCGTTCAACTTCGCGCTGTTTCCGATGCTCAATCGGTTCAAGGAGTTCAAGCAAGACTGGGAACGCCAGCACCTGGAGAACAGCCGCGACCTGATTTTCCGCAACACCTTCAAGGACATCGAGTACGCGCTGGCCCAGTGCGCGCAGAACGACACCCGCTTCGAGTTCGAGTGCTACGACATCGGCCACCTGTACAACCTGGCGCATTTCGCCGACCGGGGGCTGGTCAAGGCGCCGTTCTTCGTGCAGTCGGTGTTCGGCCTGCTGGGCGGAATCGGTACCCATCCCGAAGACGTGCAGCACATGCGCCGCACGGCCGATCGCCTTTTCGGCAAGGACTACCAATGGTCGGTGCTGGGCGCCGGCAAGCACCAGCTGCGCATCGCCGCCATGTCGGCGGCCATGGGCGGCCATGTACGCGTCGGCCTGGAAGACAGCCTCTGGCTGGGAGCGGGCACGCTGGCCAAGAGCAATGCCGAACAGGTGGCGCGAGTGCGCACGATCATCGAAGGCCTGGGCCTGCAGGTGGCGACGCCAGACGAAGCGCGCCAGATCCTCCAACTCAAGGGCGTGGCCAAGGTGCGGTTTTGAACGCCGCCGCCACGCCCGTCGCCCTCGTCACCGGCGCCAGCCGGGGCATCGGGCGCGCCATCTGCGAGTCGCTCGCGCGTCGGGGCTGGGACGTGTGTCTGAGCTACGTTTCCAACGATGCGGCTGCGCGTGAGACGGTGGCCTTGGTGGAGGCGCAGGGCCGTCGCGCACTGACCGTCAAGTCCGATGTGGGCGACGAAGCACAGGTGCGCAGCCTGTTCGCCCAGATCGACCGCCATTTCGGTCGCATCGACGCGCTGGTGAACAACGCGGGCATCGTGGGTGGGCAGCACTCCATCCTCGATCTGGATGTCAACCTGCTGCGCGCGGTGTTTGATGCCAATGTGGTCGGTGCCTTCCTGTGCACGCAAGAGGCCGCCCGGCGCATGTCCAAGCAGAAAGGCGGACCGGGCGGCGTGGTGGTCAACGTGTCGTCCGCCGCGGCGCGCCATGGTGGGCTGCCGCTGGAGTCGCATTACGCCGCGTCCAAGGGCGCGATCGACAGCTTCACCATCGCGCTGGGCAAGGAGCTGCCGGCCCACGGCATCCGCGTGAACGCGGTCCGCCCCGGTTTGATCCTGACCGACATCCACGAGGCGCATGGCGGCCAGGAGATGCTGGCCCGGGTCGGCCCTACGATTCCGATCGGCCATGCCGGCCGGCCGCAGGAGGTGGGGGATGTGGTGGCCTTCCTGTGCTCCAGTGAGTCGAGCTACGTGCACGGCGCGCTGATCGACGTCTCCGGCGGGCGCTGAACGCGCCCGGCTGCGGCCCGAGCCTCAGGCGGTCTGCTTGGCCAGGCCAGCCTGAGTGGCTTGGGTCAAGGCGACCCACACGCGCTCGGACGTGAATGGCATGTCCATCTCCTGCACCCCCTGGAACGACAGGGCATGCAAGATCGCGTTCACGCTCGAGGGCAGGGCGCCCGCCACACCCGATTCGCCCGCGCCCTTGACCCCCAGCGGGTTGTTGCGGCAAGGCACTTCGAGATGCCCCAGGGTGATCGGGGGCACCTGGTCGGCGCGCAAGAGCGGGTAGTCCATGAAGGAGGCATTGATCAACTGCCCCTGGCCGTCGTAGTGCAGGCGCTCGCCCAGCACCTGCCCCAGACCCTGCGCCACGCCGCCCAGGACCTGGCCTTCCACCACGGGGCGATTGAGCATCACGCCCACATCATCCACCGCGGTGTGACGCACCACGGCCACCGTGCCGGATTGCGGATCGACTTCCACCTCGCAGACATGACAGCCGTTGGGAAAGCTCATGGTGGGCGAGACGAACTTCGCCACGTTGTCCAGTGTGTCGGGCAGGTCGGCCGGGCGCTGCGTCCACTGCGCGAGGCGCGCCGGCAGTTCCAGCAGGGGAATCGCCTTGTCGGTGCCGACCACGCGGAACTGGCCGAGGGTGAACTCGATGTCCGCCGGCGCGGCCTCCAGCAGGTGCGAGGCGATCAGCGTGCCGCGCCGCACGGCTTCGTCACAGGCCAGGGCCGTGGCGCTGCCGGCCATCATGGTCGAGCGCGAGGCCACCGTGGCCACCAGGCCCGGGGTCTGGTCGCTGTCGCCAGCGACCAGGCGCACCCGGCCGACATCGATGCCCAGGCGCTGCGCGATCAGCGCGGGGTAGGTGGACAGGTGGCCCTGCCCGATGTCCTGCGCGCCCAGGTGGATGCTCACCGTGCCATCGTGGCCAAAGCGCAGGTCGGCCGGTTCTTCCAGAATGCCGCCGGCCACCTCGAGGAAGCAGCATAGGCCGATGCCGCGCAGCTTGCCCTGGCGCGCACTGGCCTGCCGGCGCTGCTCGAAGGTCGACCACTCGGACAAGGCCAGGGCCTGGTCCATGACCGCCTCGAACTCGCCGCTGTCATAGACCTGCCCATTGGGCGCCGCATACGGCATGGCGCTGGCGGGAATCAGGTTGCGCCGACGCAGCGCCACCCGGTCGATGCCCAGTGACACGGCGGCCTTGTCCATCAGCCGCTCGATCATGTAGATCGCTTCGGGCCGGCCCGCACCGCGGTAGGGGCCGTGCGGCATCATGTGCGTGAACACCAGGCGCGAACGCATCTGGATGGACGGGATGCGGTAGACGCTGGACAGGCAGTTCTTCAGATTGTTGGTCGCGACGATGCCGATGTAGGTGGAGGTATAGGCCCCGATCCCCACCACTGCCTCCACCTGCAGCCCCAGCACCTGGCCCTGCGCATCGAAGGCCATGCGCGCGCGCAGCGCGGTGTTGCGACTGTGGGTGTCGCCCAGAAAGCTTTCCAGCCGCGAGGCGACCCATTTGACAGGCCGTCGCAGCAGGCGACTGGCGTACAGGATCGCGGCGTACTCGGGATAGGCCTGCACCTTGACGCCAAAGCCACCGCCCACGTTCGGGGTGATCACCCGCAGCTGCTGCGGCGCGATCTTGAAGACATGCTCGGCCAGGATCTTGCGCACCAGCATCACGCCCTGCGTGCTGGCCACCAGCGTGAAGCGGTCGCTGGCCGCGTCCCACTGCGCCAGGGCGGCCTTGGGCTCCAGGGCGCAGGCCGTCATGGGCGGGTCGGCCAGGTCCACGGATTCGATATGGTGTGCCCCGGCAAAGGCCGCCTCGCTGGCGGCCCGGTCGCCGTCTTCCCAGTCCAGGGCCACGTTAGACGCGCAGTCCGCATGCACCTTGACGGACGAGGGGGCTAGAGCGTGCACCGGGTCGGTCACCGCATCGAGCGATTCCCATTCGATGTCGACCGTGTCAGCGGCCATCTGCGCGGTCTCGGCGTCCTGTGCCACCACGAGGGCGACGGCTTCGCCCACATGACGCACTTCGGGGTAGGCCAGCACCGGGATGCCCGCCTGCACCATGGGTTGGCCGTCACGTCCATTGAAGATCGCCAGCGGCATGATCCGACCCAGGCCTGCCTGCGCCAGCTGTTCGCCGGTGAGGACGGCGTGCACACCGGGGAGGGCCTGTGCCGCCGTCGTGTCCAGGCGCACGATGCGTGCGGCGGCGAACGGGCTGCGTACAAAGCAGGCGTGCAACTGGCCGGCGACGTCGATGTCCGAGGTGTAGGTGCCCTGGCCGCGAACGAATTCATGCAGCGCGTCTTCGCTGCCCCATTTGCCCGACCCAAACCGCAAGCCGTCGTAGTCCATCGATCCGCCCCTCTGGATGAGTTGTCAGTATAGGGCGAGACACCGCCCCGATCGGGCCGCTCAGGGCCGCTTGGCGATGCGGGCGATGAGGGCGCTCATGTCCTTGGCATCGGCCTGGAGGAAGCGCTCGAACTCCGGTGCATCCTGGTACTGAAAGGCGGTGCCGACGACCGCCAGCGCCGCGATGGCGCGCGCGTCCTGGGCCGCAAAGCGGGCGGCTTCACGCAGCTTGTCTACCACCTCGGGCGGCGTGCCCGCCGGCACGAACAGGCCCGTCCATTGCGAGTACTGGATCGGCACCTTGAGCTCCTTCAGGCCGGGGACCTCGGGCAGGCTGGCCAGTCGCCCCTCGCCCCAGTGGGCCAAGGGGCGCAGCCGGCCTGCGGCAATGAGGGGGACCACGGTGGACGGGCCGGTGGCCAGCGCATCGATCTGTCCGGCCAGCAGGCCCACCAGGGCTGGCCCCGCGCCGGCATAGGGCACATGCAGCATGGCGGTGGACGTGGCGGCCTTAAGCTGCTCCATCGGCACATGCAGGGCGCTGTAGGCGCCGGACGACCCAAAGGAAACGCGGCCCGGGTGCGCCTTCACATGGGCCATGAAGTCGGCGTAGGTCTTCCAGGGGCTGTCGGCCCGCACCACCAGCACCGTCGGGTCGGCGGTGAAGCGCGCGATGGGCCGCAGCTGATTGACCTGAAAAAGCGGCGTGCGCTGCATCGCCTTGTCGGCCTCGGGCAGCACCACGAGCGAGGACAGCGCCATCAGCAGGGTGTAGCCGTCGGGCCGGGCCTTGGCCACCTGCGCCATGCCGATGGCCCCGCTGGCACCGACCCGGTTGTCGATCACGACGGTCTGGCGCAGGTGGCGCGACAGAGCTTCGGCCACCGGCCGGCCCACCGTGTCGGACACGCCGCCGGGCGGGTAGGGCACGACCAGGGTGAGGGGCTTGGACGGATAGTCCTGGGCCCGGGCGCCTGCGCTGAAGAGGCCCAGGGCTGCGGTCAGGAGCAGGCCCGAGAGTCTCCAGGAGAGGAAAGAAGGCGTTTGGGGAGCGGGGAACAAGAAAAAAGCGACCTCGAGAGCCGTCCTGCCAGGGGTGGGGCGCAGCTGGCCTGTATCTTAACGAGCGCGGTGGGGGTGCTGTGGGCGTTTGGCCTCAGTCCGCGTTCATCGCGGGCACCTGCGCCTCGACCTTGCGAAGCAGGGCCCACAAGGTGGCCACTTCTTCGTCATCGAAGGCAGCGATCAGGCGCTTTTGCCGCTGGCGCGCTGCGGTCTGCAGCCGCCGGTACAGAAGCCGCCCCTGCGCCGTCAGCACCGCCTTGGCCGCGCGCCCACGGGTCTGGGTTTGCTCGATGTCCACCAGGCCGCGTTCCTGCAGCACCCGCAGGCTCTTGGAGGCGGCGGCGTAATCGATGTCGGCCTGCTCGGCGACCTCTCGCACGATCAGGCCTGCACGGCTGCCGATGGCCATCATCGTGCGCCACTCCGACATGCCGAGGTTGAAATTCTTGCGGTAGTAGCTGGAGGCGCCGTTGGCCAGCCGGTTGGCCACGCCCATGAGATACGCCGCCAGGTAGTGATTGACCTTGGCCTGGTCCGCACGCACGCAGGCGGGCTGGCGCGCCGCACGGCGCGGCGGGACCGGCGCAGCGGCCTGGGGCGCCTGCGAGGCGGCCGTCCTTCGGTGCTGAGGCATCTCCGGGTTTTCCTGAGGGTACGGGGTGGGGCTGGCGCTTTAAATTGCGGGCTCATTTATAGACATGTCAAGATAAAAAGCAAGCGCGCTTGCCCGACGTTCCGCGCCATGACCTCACCCCTACGCAGCAACTTCCCCCGCGGGTCCTACCTTTGGGCTGTACGTAACGCCCAGTGGCGTGCCCTGGGCATTCCCGAGGAAGACTGCGAGAAGCCCAAGATCGCCATCGTCAACAGCTCCTCGGGCCTGGCGGCATGCTTTGCCCACCTGGACGGCATCGTGCCGGTGCTCAAGGAGGTGATCCGGGCGGCAGGCGCCGTGCCCTTCGAGGTGCGTACCTCGGCACCCAGTGACTTCGTGGTGGGGGCCGGCGCGCGCGGCGCCTACATCCTGACCAGCCGCGACCTGGTGACCAACGATATCGAGGCCTCGGTGGAGGGCGCGCAGCTCGATGGCATGGTCTGCCTGACCTCCTGCGACAAGACGGTGCCGGGCCAGCTCATGGCCGCGGCCCGACTGAACATTCCCACGCTGATGCTCGCTTGCGGCTACCAGCCCAGTGGCGAGTTCGAGGGCGAGCATGTGGACATCGAAGACGTCTTCGTTTGCGCCATGCACGCCCAGATGGGGACCTTTCCGCTGGAGAAGGTGATCGGCATGAGCCGCAACGCCATCCGCGGTCCGGGCGTGTGCTCCGGCATGGGCACGGCCAATTCCATGCACATCGCTTGCGAGGCCCTGGGGATGGCGCTGCCCGGCACGACGCCGGTGGCAGCCAATAGCGAGGCCATGTTCGAGGCCGCGCGTCACGCCGGCGCCCGTATCGTGGCCATGGTGGCCGAGAACCTGCGCCCGCGCGACATCCTCACCCCCGCAGCTTTCGCCAATGCGGCGCGCACCATTCTGGCGGTGGGCGGCTCGGTCAATTCCATCAAGCACCTGCAGGCGGTGGCCACCGAATCGGGCTGCGGCGCCGATGTCTACGGCATGTTCGAACGGTTTGGCGACGAGGTACCGGTGCTGTCGGCGGTACGCCCGGTGGGCGAGCATTTCATCGAAGACTTCGAGGCGGCTGGCGGCGCTCGGGCGGTGATGGCCCACCTGCTGCCGCTGCTCGACGGGCAAGCCCTGACCGTGACCGGGCGCAGCGTGGCCGAGAACCTGGCCGGCGCGCGCAGCGCCAATCCCGAGGTGATTCGTCCGCTGCACCGTCCCTTTGCGCGCCGTCCCGCCATCACCCTGCTGCGCGGTTCGCTGGCGCCGGGCTTTGGCATCGTCAAGACCGGCGTGGCCGAGCGCAAGGTCCGCCGCTTCTCGGGTCCCGCCATCTGCTTTGCCACTTCGGACGATGCGATCGAGGCCCTGCAGCAAGGCCGCATCCTGCCGGGCCAGGTGCTGGTGACCCGTGGCGCCGGGGTGCGCGGAGGGCCTGGCATGGGCGGAGGATCTTCCAAGCTCGTGTTCGCGCTGGACGGCGCGGGCCTGGCCGAACAGGTGGCCATGGTCACCGACGGTCACCTCTCGGGCCTCGTCTGCAAGGGCCTGGTAGTGGCCGAGGTCTCGCCCGAGGGCGCAGAACTTGGGCCGCTGGCCCTGGTGCACGATGGCGACACCATCACCATTGACCTGGATACGCGCCGCTGCGACCTGGAGGTCTCCGAGGAAGAACTCGCGCGTCGCGCCAGCCAGTGGACACCGCCGCAGCCTCGGTTCGACAGTGGCTGGCTGCAGATCTATCGCCGCAACGTGGGGCCCGTCACGCAAGGCGCGGTCCTGGTGCAGCCTCGTTGAAACGGAATTCCCATGAGCGAAAACGTCAAGATGTTCACCGCGCAACGCAGTGATGAACGCATCCTGTCTTCGGACATCTTCGAGCGCAAGGACCAGCGTCCGCCGCGCCCCGACCATGGGCAGTGGGACGAGCCGGGACGGCAGATTCCGGTCTATCACCGCTGCGACGTGCTGGTGGTGGGCGGCGGCCCCTCGGGGACAGCTGCTGCCGCCGCCGCTGCGCGCGCTGGAGCCGACGTCACTTTGCTGGAGCGCTACAACCACCTGGGTGGCCTGTCCACCGGCGGCCTGGTGATCTGGATCGACCGCATGTCCGACTGGCAGGGCCAGCTCGTGATCCGAGGCTTTGCCGACGAGATCTTCCAGCGCCTGCCCGCCGATGCGGTGGCCGGCCCCGACCGCGACGACTGGGGGTCGACCGATCCGGCCAAGGCCGCCCACTGGGCGCAGCGCACTGCGGCCTACCACGGGGTGGTGACCTGGTCGCCCACGATCGACCCCGAACGCCTGAAGCTCTTGAGCCAGGAGATCGTGTTGGAGCGGGGCGTCAAGCTGGTCTATCACTCCTGGGCGGCGCAGCCGATCGTGGAGGAGGGCGCTGTGCGCGGTGTGGCCTTCGAAAGCAAGGAAGGCCGCATGGCGATTCGCGCCAAGGTGGTTGTGGATGCCACGGGCGACGGCGACCTGTTCTCACGAGCGGGCGCGGCCTACGCCAACGACATCGAGGCCGCCGACGTGCACCACTGCATGAACACCGCCTGGCTGTTCGGCGGTGTGGACATGCGGCAATGGATCGACTTTCGTGCCAACCGGCCCGAGGAATTCGCGGCCTTCATGGATCGCGGTCGCGCCGAGTGCGGCCTGTTCGAGCGGCCCTTCGTCTCCTGGCGCGACGACATCGCGCTGTTCATGGGGCCGCGCCAGACCGGTTATTCAGCGCTGGACGTGGACGACCTGACTGCGGTGGAAGTGCGCTCGCACCGGGCCATGCAGCAGCATCTGGATTTCTTCCGTGCGCATGCCCCGGGATTCACCGACGCCTACATGATGCTCAGTGCGCCCCAGATCGGCGTGCGCCATGCGCGCCGGCTCCAGGGCGTGGACGCGGTGCTGCGTAGTCGCTGGCCCGACGGCGTGCCGCTGCCGGATGAAGTGGGGGTGACCCCGGCGGTCAGTCCCAAGTTTCCCAACATCTCCATCCCCTACGGCGCGCTGGTGCCGGTGGCGCTGGACGGTCTGCTGGCCTGTGGTCGGCACATCTCCTGCGACCGCAACTCGCATGGCTTCATGCGCGAGATCCCGCAGTGCTGGATCACCGGGCAGGCCGCTGGCGTGGCCGCGGCGCTGGCCGTGGGGCAGGGTGTCGAGCCGCGTGCGGTGGATGTCCGCGCGCTGCAGGCCGAACTCCTGCGCCAGGGCGTCTACCTGCGCGCCCACGAACACGCCCGCCTGGCGGTAGCCGCCTGAGGACCCGCACCATGCAGCTGACGCAAGAAGAACAGGCCATGCTGGACGGGCGCGACGGCCCCGCCGTGCAGGCCGCGATGGACCTTTTGATGCGGTACGGACGCGCCTTGGGCGCCGAGCGCCTGGTCGAGACACACAATGTGGTGGGCTCGGTCAGCGCCACCACGCCCTTCATGCGCAGTTTTGCGGGGCGCAAGGGCGGCATGGATGCCGTCTTCTCCGAATACAACCTGGACAGCGACGCGGTGGTCGAGATCCCCAAGGTGCGCACGATGGCGATGCACACCCAGCTCGGATTCGACCCGGGCAGCCCCCAGCAGATGGGGATCGACGAGCAGACCCTGCACTTTTATCGCCAGGGCGAGGCCTACATCGCCGGTCTGGGCATCCAGGTCGCCAACACGTGCACACCGTACCAGGTGGGCAACATCCCCACGCGGGGGGAGCACTGCGCGTGGATGGAGTCGTCGGCAGTGATCTACTGCAACTCGGTCCTGGGCGCCCGCACCAACTGCGAGGGGCGCGAGAGTGCCGGCGCCGCGATGCTCACAGGCCGCATTCCCTACTGGGGCTATCACCTGGACATCCACCGCCGTGGCACGCATGCGGTGCGCCTGGAGGTGCCGATGCAGACCACCGCCGACTGGGGCCTGCTCGGGTACTGGATCGGAGAACAGGTACAGGACAAGGTGCCGGTGGTCGAGGGCATCGTGCAGTTGCCCAATCTTGCTGCGTTCAAGCACTTCGGCGCGGCGGCATCTTCGTCCGGGGGTGTGGAGATGTACCACATGGTGGGCGTGACCCCCGAGGCGCCCACGCGTGAGGCCGCCTTCGGCGGCAACTCGCCGCAGATCGAATTTTCCTACGGCCTGGCGCAAAAGCGTGAGGCCTGGGACAAGATCAACACCACCGGGCGGGATACCGCCGTTGATTACGTGATGCTGGGATGCCCGCACTACACCATCGACCAGATCTGGGAGGCGGCGCGCCTGCTGGAAGGGCGCAAGGTGCACGCCAACTGCGAGCTGTGGATCTTTACGCCGCAGGCCATCAAGGCGCTGGCCGATCGCAATGGCTATACGCGCACGATCGAAGCGGCGGGCGGGCGTCTCATGACCGACAGCTGCTCGGCGATGAGCCGCGCTGCGCCCAAGGGCACCAAGGTGGTGGCCCTGGATTCGGCCAAGCAGGCGCATTACCTGCCAGCGATCCTGGGTGTACAGGGCTGGTTCGGCTCCACCGCCGAATGTATCGACGCGGCCTGCACCGGGCAGTGGCGGGGAGAGCGGCCATGAGCGAGATCCGGACCGAAGACCGAAGCACGCCTGCAGCGCGCCCCGCTGGCCTGCCCGACACGCCGACGCATGTTTTGCAGGGGCGCTGCGTGGTGCCGGGCGTGAGCGAAGGCGAGGCGCTGGTGACCCGTGACCGAATTTCCGGCTGGGGCGGTATCGACTCGCGCACCGGCACCATCGTCGAGACCCGTCACGAACTGCGTGGCGTGAGTTTCGCGGGACGGGTACTGGTGTTCCCGGGTGCCAAGGGCTCCTCGGGATGGTCCAACGCCTTTCACCTGACCCGGTCGATGGGCGTGGCGCCGGCCGCCATGTTGTTCAATGAAATGAGCACCAAGATCGCCCTGGGTGCGGTGGTGACGCGCGCGCCCTCGGTCACGGATTTCGACCAGGACCCGCTGGCGGTGATCCGTACCGGCGACTGGGTGCGTGTGGACGCAGACCGGGGCCGGGTCGAGATTTATCGCCGCTGAAACGCCTGGTGCATACCCAAGATTTGACACTGATGGAGAAGAACGCATGACCCTTGCTCCCAAACTGAATCGCCGAACCTTCGGGGCCTGGACGCTGGGCACTGCCCTGGGCGTGCCGGCTGCCGCGAATGCCCAGGCGGTTTACCCGCAACCGGGCCGCCCGATCCGCCTGCTGGTGGGCCTGGCCGCTGGTGGCTCGCTGGACACCCAGGCCCGGTCCATCGCGCGGCGACTGGCCGAGATCACCGGCAACCAGGTGATCGTCGAGAACAAGCCAGGCGCGAGCATGATGCTCTCGGCCACCGAGCTGATACGCGCCACGCCCGACGGTCATACGCTCCTGTACGCACCGTCTTCGCTCTTCGCGCAGAACCCGCATACCCTCGCCAGCGTGCCCTATGACCCCTTCAAGGACTTCACCCCGCTGACGATGGCGGCGCGTGGTCCGCTGGTGCTGACCGTGCATCAATCCCTGGGCGTGAACAACGCCAAGGAACTGGTCGCGTGGGCCAAGGCCAATCCCGGCAAACTCAATTTCGCGTCGTTTGGAACCGGAACGTCCTCGCATATCTATGCCATGGCCTTCGCGAAGGCGGCGGGCATCGAGGTCACGCATGTTCCCTACAAGGGAACAGCCGATGCCACCCGTGACCTTCTGGAAGGTCGTGTGCAGGCCTATTTCGACGCGGCTCCCACCGCCATCCAGAACGCGACGACCGGCCGCATCCGCCTGGCCGGTGTTGCCGCACCCCGGCGTGCGCAGGCGATGCCCGAGGTGCCCACCTTCACCGAGCAAGGCATCGCAGGTCTGGACCTGACCAGCTGGATTGCGGTGATGGGCCCGCCTCGGATGGCGCCCGAACTGGCCACGCGTGTCAGCGCGCTCCTGATTCAGACACTGCAATCGGCCGACGTGAAAGAAACCTACGCTCGCGGCGCGTGGGAGTCCTCGCCCTCGACGCCCGCCGAACTCACCTCGGAAATACGGGTGGCCTACGACAAGTGGGGCGCGATGGTGCAGCAGCTTGGCTTCCAGAAACAGTGAACCCGAAAGAACTTGGCATGAAACCGTTCAAACATCTTCTTGCGATCGCCGCCTGTCTGGTGGCGCAATGGGCCTCGGCGCAGAGCTTTCCGAACCGACCCGTCACGCTGGTCGTTCCCAACCAACCGGGCGGCGCTATCGACATCCTGGCCCGCCTGCTCGAAAAAGGCCTCAGCGACAGCTGGAAACAGCCGGTGCTGGTCGTCTACAAGCCTGGTGCCGGTACCGTGCTGGGCACGGACTTCGTGGCCAAGTCGGCGCCCGATGGTCACACCATCGGTCTGGTGATCACCGGTCACATGATCAACCCGAGCCTGCGCAAGACCATGCCCTTTGACACGCTCAAGGACCTGTCCGGCGTGTCGCTGCTGGCGACTTCGCCGATCCTGATTTCCGCCACCAACGCCTTGCCTGCCAAGGACGTCCGCGAGTTGATCGCGCTGGCCAAGCGCCAGCCAGGCAAGCTCAGTTACGCATCGCCTGGCAGCGGTAGCTCCATGCATCTGGGTGGCGAGCTGCTGAAGTCCGATACGGGCACCTTCATCGTGCATGTCCCCTACAAGGGCGCGGGCGGCGCCTATCCCGATGTATTCGCGGGCCGCGTGGACCTGCTGATCGACCCCCTGTTCTCCTCGCTGCCTCACATCAAGTCCGGCAACATGAAGCCGATCGCGATCATGAGCACACGCCGCTCGCCGATCGCGCCGGACATTCCCACCGTCGCCGAGGCGCTTCCAGGCTTTGCAGTCGAAAGCGTGTTCGGCGCGGTCGTGCCCAGCGCCACCCCGCGTGAGGTGGTCCAGAAGATCAGTGCCGATGTGGCTCGCGTGATGCAGTCCGTCGAGGTGCGCACCCGCATGGCGGAGATCGGCCTCACGCCGATCGGCAACAAGCCCGAGGAGTTCGACGCCTACATCCGCGCCGAGATCCCGAAGTGGGCCAAGGTGGTCAAGGCCTCGGGCGCGACGGCGGATTGAGCCTGTGGGGCTCGGGGCTGTGAGGCCCCGGCGGGCCCCTATTGCTTGAAGTAGAACTCGCCGATCGCCTGGTCGTACAGGGCGGGCGTCTGCTCGTGCCCCACCGTCTTGGCCAGGCGGACCACTTCGTTGCGGACATTGCGCAGCACCCGGTCGACGGACACGCCGGGCTTTTGCATCTCCTTGACGAAGATGCGGGTGAACAGCCCGTTGCGCTCCTTGTCGTTGTCGCCCAGGCGGTCCAGTGCCTGCTGGCCGGCACCGGCCGAGAACATCACCATCTGCCCGGTGGCCGCCGAGGTCGGTGCCAGGCCGCGCCCACCAATGGCGCGCCCCTTGCCCTTGAACGGGTTGTCGCGGCAGGCGTCGATCACGGCCAGGGTGAACTTGGCCTTCTTCTCGTCGAATTCATCCAGGATCTTTTGCAGCAGGATGGATTCATCCCGGACCTGATCTTCGCCGTCGTTGCGGATATCCACGGGCAGGAGGTAGTTGGCGTTGCCCAGTTGCACGCCATGGCCGGCGAAGAAGAACAGCACTTCGTCGCCCCCTTGCAGGTTCTGCCGGAAATCGCGCAGCACCTGCTTGAAACGGCGCTCGTCCAGGTTCAAGTGCTTGGTGACCTTGTAGCCCACGGCCTCCAGCGACTTGGCCATGGCCTCGGCGTCGGCCGCCGCGTTATTGAGCTTGTTGACATGGGTGTAGGCGTCGTTGCCGATCACCAGGGCCTTGCGATTCGCATAGACCACCGGTTCCGCACGGGCAGGTGCAGGCGGGGTGCGCGTCTGGGTCTCCTGCGCACGGGCGGCCGCAGCGGTGGCTGCCGCGTTTTCCTGTTGCAGGCGGGCGAGCATCTGACGCATGGCGTCCAGTTGCTGCGCCACTTGCTGGCGCTCCTGTTCCAGGGCGCGGCGCTCGGACTCGAGGCGCTGGCGTTCGGCGCTGGTGTCGGGCGCTGGCGTTGCTGCAGGGGCTGCCGCCGGGGCCGGTGCAGGGGCCGGTGCAGGGGCCGGTGCAGGGGCCGCAGCGACGACCGAGGGAGCCGGCGGATTGATGCGGACCG
>JACCDL011222304.1_pt1 | contig 14553 bp, 17 predicted proteins | sample 7441931 | NCBI WGS metagenome assembly JACCDL01 (sample SAMN15323437, study PRJNA562643) | freshwater metagenome | isolation source: river surface water | place: USA:Blue River Watershed | collected 2017-08-16 | reverse complement strand
GGCACGCTCACCTACACCTTCGTGGAAAGCGTGAAGGCCACGTATCCCTACTACGTGCCGCGGGTGCTGGGCGGTCTGCTCTATCTGCTGGGCATGCTGGTCCTGCTCTGGAACGTGCTGATGACGGCCACCCGTGGCCGCTCGGTGCCTGTCTCCATTCCCGCTGTTGCGGCTCACGCTTGAGGAGGAACCCGTCATGTCCCATCAGAACTCTTCGGGCTTCACGCATGAGAAAGTGGAGACCAACAACTTCCTGATGATCGTGCTGATCTTGCTGGTCGTGTTGGTCGGCGGCCTGGTGGAAATCGTGCCGCTGTTCTTCCAGAAATCCACGACCGAACCCCTGGAGGGGGTCAAGCCCTACACCGCAGTGCAACTGGCCGGGCGCGATATCTACATTCGCGAAGGCTGCTACAACTGTCACTCGCAGATGATCCGGCCGTTTCGTGCCGAGACGCTGCGCTACGGCCACTATTCGGTGGCGGGTGAATTTGTGTATGACCACCCGTTTCAGTGGGGCAGCAAGCGCACGGGTCCTGACCTGCACCGTGTGGGCGGCAAGTACAGCGACGAATGGCACCGCATTCACCTGATCAACCCCCGTGATGTGGTGCCCGAGTCCAACATGCCGGCCTATCCCTGGCTGGAGAAGACGGGGGTGGACCCGGCCGTCATGGCGCCGCGCATGAAAGCGCTGCGCACCGTGGGAGTGCCCTACACCGACGACGAGATTGCCCAGGCGGCCGCCGACGTCCAAGGCAAGACCGAGCTGGATGCGCTGATTGCCTACCTGCAATCCATGGGCCGCGCGCTGAAATAAGGAGTGCACCATGGACATCACCACCCTGCGCATCGTGGCCACGCTGGTCAGCTTCGCCGCCTTCATCGGCATCGTGATGTGGGCACTGGACCGCCGCAAGACGCAGCGCTTCGAGGAAGCCGCCCACCTGCCCTTTCTAGAGGATTGAGAGCCCATCATGAGTGATTTCATCAGCCCCTTCTGGGCCAACTATGTGGCCGTGCTCACGGTGCTCAGCATCGTGGCTTGTGTGGTCCTGCTGTGGGTCACGGCTCGCAAGAAAGTGCCGAGCGACGCCAACAACACGACGGGCCATGTCTGGGACGAAGACCTGCGTGAAATGAACAACCCTCTGCCGATGTGGTGGGTCGGTCTCTTCATCCTCACCATCGTGTTCGCGGCTGTGTACCTCACGTTCTATCCGGGTCTTGGCAATTCGGCCGGCAAGTTCGGCTGGAGCTCCAAGGCTCAGTACGAGGAAGAAATGGCCAAAGGCCAGGCCGCCAGCGAGCCGCTGTACGCGCGCTTCAATGGCATGCCGCCCGAGCAGGTGGCGGGGGACCCTCAGGCCATGGCCATCGGTGAGCGTTTGTTCATGAACCACTGTGCCCAGTGTCACGGCTCTGACGCACGCGGCTCCAAAGGTTTTCCCAACCTCACCGACGCGGACTGGTTGTACGGCGGCACGCCCGACAAAATCCGGGAAACCCTTGAAAAGGGCCGACAGGGCAACATGCCCCCGATGGCCGCGGCCGTGGGCACGCCGGAGGATGTCAAGAATGTGTCGCACTATGTGCTGAGCCTGTCTGGCAGCCCCAACGATTCCTTGCGCGCCTCACTGGGCAAGTCCAAATTCGGCGTCTGCGCGGGTTGTCACGGCATGGACGGCAAAGGCAACCAGGCACTGTGCGCTCCCAACCTGACCGACAAGGTCTGGTTGCACGGCTGGGGTGAGGAGGCCATTGCAGCCATGGTCAACGCAGGCAAGGTCAACCAAATGCCTGCACAGGAAGGTCGCTTGACGCCCTCCCAGATCCATGTGCTGACATCCTATGTGTGGGGCCTGTCGAACAAGCCCGTGGCAGCAGCAGCGCCGGCTGCAACGGTCGCAGCAACGGCCAAGCACTGAACCACGCCATCCGCCCGATGTTGCCTGCATGACACGTGAACCACGCTGACCGAAAGACCATCCCCATTGTGCCGGTTGAGGCCGATGAGGAACTGGTGTCGCTGTACGAGGCTCACAAGAAGATCTATCCCCGCACCGTTCAGGGGCTCTTTGCCCGTTGGCGCTGGGGCTTTGTGGTGCTCACCCAGTTGCTGTTTTACGGATTGCCGTGGCTGGAGTGGGGGCAGCGCCAGGCGGTGCTGTTCGATCTGGGTTCCCGCCGTTTTTACATCTTCAGCCTGGTCCTGTACCCGCAGGACTTCATCTACCTGACGGGCCTGCTCGTTATTGCTGCGCTCTCGCTGTTCTTGTTCACCGCGGTCGCGGGACGCTTGTGGTGTGGTTATGCCTGTCCGCAAACGGTGTACAGCGCGCTGTTCATGTGGCTCGAGCGCAAGATCGAAGGCGACCGCTCGGCACGCATGCGGTTGGACGAAGGCGCGTTCTCGCTCGAGAAGCTGGTCAAGAAGTGGTACAAGCACATCGTCTGGATCGGCTTGTCCATCTGGACGGGATTCACTTTCGTGGGCTATTTCACGCCGATCCGCGAATTGGCGTTGGAATTCTTCACCACGGACATGAGTGCGTGGGAATTGTTCTGGGTGCTGTTCTACGGCTTGGCCACCTACGGCAACGCGGGGTTCATGCGCGAGCAAGTGTGCAAATACATGTGTCCCTATGCACGCTTTCAAAGCGCCATGTTCGACCATGACACCCTCATCGTCACCTATGACCCAGCACGCGGTGAGCCGCGAGGTGCGCGTTCGCGCCATACCGACGCCAGCCAGTTGAAGCTGGGCCACTGTGTGGACTGCACCCTGTGCGTGCAGGTGTGTCCCACCGGTATCGATATTCGTCAGGGTCTGCAATACGAGTGCATTGGATGCGGGGCTTGTATCGACGTCTGCGACGACGTCATGGACAAGATGAATTACCCGCGTGGATTGGTGCGCTATGCGACGCAACATGCACTGGACAACCGATGGACCTCACGGCAGATGTGGCGTCGCGTGTTGCGCCCCCGGGTGCTGATCTACACGGGACTGCTGAGCCTGATCACGCTCGGCCTGTTCCTGAGCCTGGCATTGCGCACGCCGTTGAAAGTGGATGTGGTGCGTGACCGCGCGTCGCTGGCGCGCATCACGGAGGTGGGGACGCTTGAGAATGTGTATCGGTTGCAGGTCATGAACGCCACCGAAGAGCCCCAGACCTACCGTCTCCAGGTGCAGGGCCTGGAGAACATCCAGATCAAGACCGACCCCCAGGTGCTGGTCGATCCGGCACAGTCACGCTGGGTGGTGGTGCGGGTGGACATTCCGTACGGCTCTGCCCCGGCGGGTTCGCATCCCATCTGGTTTGACATCAGCGCCGACGCAGCCCGCCACCGGGTGACCGAGAAATCGGTATTCCTGGTGCCCCGCTAATCCAATGGAGACCTTGGCATGACGACTGACAACCCATCCTGGTGGCGCTTTGGACACGTGTGGTTGCTGATTGCTGGACCGGCACTGGTGATCGTGGCCGCTCTGGTGACCGCGTGGATTGCCATCAGCCACCCCGACCCGGTACTGCCGAGCGAGGAGATCCGGCCGGGCCTGGCGATCAACAAGACCCTGGGTCAGGACGCTGCGCGCAGCCTGATGCCCGCTCAGCAGGCTCGAAATCATGCGGCCACGCCCGCCGATGCGCCTGTGCGCCGTGCGCCGTGAGATGGACCCGTCCAGCTGAACCGAGGAGACCCCCATGTTGATTCAGCGCATCCTGTGGATTCTGTGGCCAGCCTTCCTGGTGGCCGGCGTGATGGAAATGGCGGTGTTCGCCTTCGTCGACCCGGAGGACTTGCACTGGTTTGGTCAACCCATCGCCTTGCCCCGGCAAGGCATTTACACCCTGGCGTTCTTTGGCTTCTGGTTGATGGCAGCAGTGTCCAGTGCGTTGACGACTTTGCTGTCTGTCTCGCCATTCGAGCTGAACCGTTGTCCCTTGCCAGGCCATGAGCGGCCGGATGGCTGTCCCAAGCAGGTGTGTGGACACCACCCCGGCGGTCAGTGATGGTCACTGACACCTGGGGGTCCATGACACCCAGGTGGCAGCTGATGAAAAGGGTGGGGCTGAGCGGGCTTCGCGCTCAGTGGCAGGATGGGTTGTTGACGATCAGCCGCAACCCCTCGGCATTCAGAATGCGCACATAGCGCTGTTTGACTTCCACCAGCTGTTCATCGACAAATTTCGAGAAGGTGCGGCTGACGGTTTCGAGTTTGAGCCCCAGGTAGCTGCCGATTTCGTCGCGCGTCATGCGCAGTATCAGTTCTGATTGCGAAAACCCGCGCGCATGCAGGCGCTGCACCAGGTTGAGCAGGAAGGCTGCCAGCCGCTCCTCGGCGCGCATGCTGCCCAGCAGCAGCATGACCCCGTGCTCGCGCACGATCTCCCGACTCATGATCTTGTGGACATGGTGTTGCAGCGAGGTGACCTCACGCGACAAGTCCTCGATGCGCTCAAAGGGCATGACGCAGACCTCGGCGTCTTCCAGGGCGACGGCGTCACAGGTGTGCTGGTCGTTGACGATGCCGTCCAGGCCGATGATTTCGCCGGCCATCTGAAACCCCGTGACCTGGTCGCGACCGTCTTCGGTGGCCACGCAGGTTTTGAAAAAGCCCGTGCGGATGGCGTACAGCGAGGTGAAACGCTCACCGTTGCGAAACAGCGGCGTGCCACGCTTGACCTTGCGACGGGTGGCGACGATGTCGTCGATGCGCTGCATGTCCGAGTCACTCAGGCCAACCGGCATGCACAACTCACGCAGGTTGCAGTTGGAACAGGCGACTTTGATGGTGGACGGATTCATGTCAGGTGACCTCGGACTTGATTATGGTCATGGCAGCGTGCGCCGCTTTTGACCCAGATCAAGAGCTTCTTGGGCAATTGCAGGCACATTATGGCGAACATCAGCCTACCGCCATGAAACATCTGCCTCTCGATCTGCTGCAACGGTATGACGTGCCAGGGCCGCGCTACACCTCCTATCCCACGGCAGACCGTTTTGTCGAGGCGTTTGGCGAACAGGACTACGTCCAGGCCCTGCAGCAGCGGCGTCAGGGCCTGGCCTCGCGCCGACTTCCTCTCTCGTTGTACGTGCATGTGCCTTTTTGCGAATCGCTGTGCTACTACTGTGCCTGCAACAAGATCATCACCAAGCATCATGACAAGGGGCTGACGTACCTTGGTTACCTCGAGCGTGAAGTGGCCCTGCATGTGGCCCAGATGGGCAAAGGCCATGCTGTGTCCCAACTCCACCTGGGAGGCGGTACGCCCACGTTTCTCCATGACGCGGAGCTCGAGCGCTTGCTGACGGTGTTGCGCCAATCGTTCAGCTTTGTGCCAGGGGGGGAGTACTCCATCGAGATCGATCCTCGCACCGTGACCCGTGAACGACTGCAGCACGTGCATCGGCTGGGCTTCAACCGCTTGAGCTTTGGGGTGCAGGATTTCGAGCCTGCGGTGCAAGCGGCGGTGCACCGCATTCAGCCCGCCTCGCAGGTGTTCGACCTGGTGGCGGCATCGCGCGAGATCGGCTTCGAGTCGGTCAATGTCGACCTGATTTACGGCTTGCCCATGCAAAGTCAGGCAACGTTTGCGCGAACGCTGCAACAGGTGTGTCAGCTTCGACCGGATCGCATTGCGCTCTATGCGTATGCCCATCTCCCCGAGCGCTTCAAGCCACAACGCCGCATCGATGCGTTTCAACTGCCATCGGGTGCTGACAAGGTGGGCATGCTCGCGGACGCGCTCGCCGTGCTGATGGACGCCGGCTATGTGTACGTGGGCATGGACCACTTTGCCTTGCCCGGCGATGCACTGGCCGTGGCCAAGCGACAGGGCCGTCTGCACCGCAACTTCCAAGGCTACAGCACCCAGCCCGATTGCGATCTGATTGCCCTGGGCGTGTCCTCCATTGGGCGCGTGGGCGCCACCTACAGCCAGAACGCCAAAACCCTGGACGAGTACTACGACTTGCTGGACCAGGGCCGGTTTCCGGTGGTGCGCGGGCTGGCGCTCAGCCGGGACGATATCGTGCGTCGCAGCATCATCATGGCCCTCATGTGCCAGGGTGCGGTGCAGTTTGAGTCGATCGAGCTGGCGCACCTGGTCCATTTCAAGAGCGCGTTTGCGGCCGAGCTGGAGCGACTCGAGCCCTTGCAGGCGCAAGGCTTGGTGGTGGTGGACGATGCGGGCATCCAGGTGACCGAACTCGGGTGGTTCTTTGTGCGCGGCATCGCCATGATGTTCGACCGTTACCTCCAGGCTGACCGCGACCGCGCCCGCTTTTCTAAAATCATCTGATGATGTTCTCTGTTTCATGCAAAGCTCGCTTGCGGTCACGGCCGTCTTGATGGGGCTGGCGGGTGGGCCCCATTGCGTGGCCATGTGCGGCGCGGCCTGCGCCGGGCTGGCGCAAGCCGCTGGGCCGCGCCACCGCCGCGCCCTCATCGCCTTTCAGATCGGCCGCCTGGTCGGGTATAGCGTGCTGGGCGCTGTGGCCGCCGGGGGCATGCAAGCCTTGGGCTGGCTCACCATCCGGTCGGCGGCACTGCGTCCGGTGTGGAGCATGCTGCACGTGGCGGCCATGCTGCTGGGCTTGTTGCTCATGCTGCAGGCGCGTCAACCGGTGTGGTTGGACCAGTCCGCCCGTCGCGTGTGGCAGCGTGTGCGAGCCTTCCATGACCGTCGTACCCGCTCGGCGCCTTGGGTCATCGGTGCGCTGTGGGCCCTCATGCCCTGTGGTCTGCTGTACTCGGCCTTGATGGTGGCCGCGCTCACCAGCACTCCCTTGGAAGGCGGCATGAGCATGGCTTTGTTTGCAGCGGGCAGCAGCGTGAGTCTGTGGGCGGGCCCGTGGTTGTGGTTGCGCTTGCAAACGCTGGGCGATGGCGCCTGGGGAATGCGGGTGGCGGGCCTGGCTCTCTTTGCCGTGTCGGCTTGGGGGTTGTGGCTGGGTCTGGTGCACGAGTTGGCGCCTTGGTGCCAAACACCGGCCTGACCGCAGGCGTTCAACAGCCTCGAGCGGTGATCAGGTCGTCCAGGCTTTGTAGAACATGTGGGCGGCCACCAGGTACTGCAGGCAAGCAAAAAGCCGTTTGAGTGGCTTGACCGGCATGCGGTGGGCGGTGGACGCCCCCAAGGGAGCCATCAGCACACTGCAACTGGAAATCACCACCAGCGCAGGCAGCCACAAATAGCCCACGGCGTCAGCGGGGAGCTGCTCCAGGGACAGGCCGCTCACCACATAGCCGGCCACATTGGCCAGGGCAATCGGAAATCCCAGGGCGGCGCTGGTGGCGACCGCGCTGTGCACCGCCACATTGCACCAGGTCATGAAGGGGACGCTGATGAACGCACCTCCCGCGCCGACCAGCCCCGAGACCAGACCGATCACGCCGCCTGCCCCGAATTGACCCGCCCACCCCGGGATTTGCCGGGTGGGCGTGGGTTTGGCATCGATGAGCATCTGGGTGGCCGCAAAACTCACAAACACACCGAACACCACGGTCAACACCTGACCGTTGATCGCCGCGAAGATGCCCAGGCTGCCCAGCAAACTGCCCACGACGATACCGGGCGACATGGTTTTGACCAGATCCCAGCGCACCGCCCCCCGTTGGTGGTGGGCCCTCACACTGGACAAGCTGGTGAACACAATGGTCGCCATGGACGTGGCAATGGCCATTTTGATGGCCAGCTCGAGGGGAATCCCGCGCTGACCAAGCATCCAGATCAGAAACGGCACCATGACCGCGCCGCCGCCAATGCCCAGCAGGCCCGCGAGAAAACCGATGCAAAGGCCTAGCGCCGCCAGCTCGAGCAAGACGGTGAGTTCAGGCATCATGACAAAAGGCGGGACTCACATGTGCGCCAGCCCTTCCAGTCAGCCAGCAGGCGGGCCAGCCGCAACGCCATCACGCCAGACCCAGTTTCTGTGCCATGCCGATGCGTTGGAGCTTGCCCGTGGCGCCTTTCGGAATCTCATCCATCAGCAGGATTTTGCGCGGAACCTTGAAGTCAGCCAGCCGGGTGGCGGTGTAGTCGCGAAGCTCTTTCTCGGTTGCCGAGATGCCCTCGCGCAGCACGACGGCCGCTGCAACTCCCTAGTCCAGTTTGTCATGGGGCATGCCAAAGCACACCACTTGCGCCACGGCCGGGTGATCCATCAGCACCTCGTCCACTTCGCGGGGGCTGATTTTCTCGCCGCCCCGGTTGATGATCTCTTTCAGCCGGCCGGTGATGCTCAGGTAACCCTCTGCATCCAGCGCACCCTGGTCGCCCGTGCGGAACCAGCCATGGGTGAAGGCCTCGCTGTTGGCTTTTTCATTGTTCTCGTAACCCGGGGTGACGTTGTCGCCCCGGATGACGATTTCCCCGGTGCTGCCAGTCGGCAGCAATTCCCCCTCGGGACTCATGATGGCGATCTCGGGGCCGGCGGCCAGGCCGACGGTGCCGGGTTTGCGCTGGCCAGGGGGCAGGGGGTTGCAGGCCATCTGGTGGGCCGCTTCCGTCATGCCATAGGCCTCGATGACGGGTGCTTTGAAGGTGGCTTCGAGTTCGGCCAGCACCTGCGGGGGCAAGGACGATGACGACGACCGAATGAAACGCAGGGGAACCCGGGCGATCACCTCCTGGTTGTTGGCCGCGCGCGAGAGAATGGCCTGGTGCATGGTGGGCACGGCGGTGTACCAACTGGGTTTGACGGCATCCACCTGGCTGAAAAATTTCAGGGCATTGAAGCCGCTGGTGCAATGCACTTCACCCCCGCGTGACAAGGGCGCGAGGATCCCGGCGATCAGACCGTGAATGTGAAACAGCGGCATCACATTGAGGCCACGATCGGACTCGGTAAAGCGCGTGCTGTTGGCGATGTTGCGGGCCGATGCCGTCACATTGCGGTGCGTGAGGGGGACGATTTTGGGGCGCGAGGTGGTCCCTGAGGTGTGCAGCACCAGGGCCACGTCATCGGCCTGAGCGGGGCCAGGGTGTTGTGCCGCACGCGTCGGAAAGCTGGCCAGGTTGAGCGTGAACGAGCCGGCGCCCAACTCGGGCGTGGGCACCAATTCAACCAAGGCAATGCCCATCTTGCGAGCCACCTCGATGGCGGGGCTGCTGGAGCCTTGCTCCACAACCAAGGCCTGGGCATTGAGGTCGTTCAGGTAAAACTCGAACTCATCGGCACGGTAGGCCGGGTTCAGGGGAGCCGAGGTGCAACAGCTGGCCACGGTGATGAAACTCGATGCCATGTCAGCGCCGTTGGGCAACACCAAGGCCACACGGTCATGGCGGCCGATGCCAATACGGTTGAACTCGGTCTGCACGTAATGGGCCAATGTTCTGAGCTTGGCGTAGGACAGCGGCGCGCTGTTGGCGGCACTTAGACAAGTTGCCGCGTCTTTGCCGGCCGACATCAGTTCATTCAGGGTGTTCATGCTGTGTACTCACGAAGTTTGTCGGGCCTTGGCATAGACCCAGGTTGGACAAGGATGACAAAAACTCTCAAGTATTCGTTTTTGTCCTAGACGAAACGGGTTTCATTCTATTACGATAAGTTCTTTATCAAGCTGGTAGGAGTCCCCATGATGTCAATTATCAAGCCTGCACGCTGGGGGGCGGCCTTCCTGGTGGTTGCGTCCCTGATGAGCCTTACCGCCGCGCAGGCCCAGGCTACCTGGGAACCCACCAAAAACGTCGAGTTTGTCGTACCGGCTGGCACGGGAGGCGGGGCCGATCAAATGGCCCGCTTTCTGCAGGGCGTGATCACCAAGCACAAACTCATGAACCAGTCGATTGTCGTGGTCAACAAATCGGGTGGCGCCGGTGGCGAAGGCTTCCTGGATGTTAAAGGCTCGCGTGCGGATGGGCACAAGATCATCATCTCACTCTCCAACTTGTTCACCACACCCCTGGCCACGGGCCTGCCGTTCAACTGGAAAGATCTTACCCCTGTCGCCATGTTGGCACTGGATGAGTTTGTCTTGTGGGTACACGCCGACTCACCCTACAAGCAAGTCAGTGAGCTGACCAAGGCCATCCAGCGTGGCGACCCCGCCAAGTTCAAGATGGGGGGGACCGGTTCCAAGCAGGAGGACCAGATCATCACGGTGGCCATCGAAAAGGCCACCGGTCAAAAAATCACCTACATCCCTTTCAAGGGCGGCGGTGATGTGGCCGTGCAATTGGTGGGCAAGCACATTGACATGACCGTGAACAACCCCATTGAGGCGCTGTCGCACTGGAAGGGCGGCAATCTGCGCCCCCTGTGTGTCTTCGACTCACAGGTCATGCCCTATCCCAACAAGATCACCAGCACCCAGTCATGGCGCGATGTACCCACGTGCAAGTCGCAAGGCCTGGATGTGGAGTACCTCATGTTGCGCGGCATTTTCATGGCGCCCAAGTCGACACCGGCGCAAGTGGCCTACTACGCCGACCTTTTTCAGAAGGTGAGACAACTCCCCGAGTGGAAAGACTTCATGGAAAGCGGTGCCTTCAAGGACACATTTCTGAAGGGGCAGGAGTTCAGCGATTGGTTGCTCAAGGCGGAAGTCGAGCACTTGCGTTTGATGCGCGAAGCCGGCTTTGTGGCCAAGTGAACCCCTGACTGGACTTCAATTGAGCACGGATCATCCTATCCAAACACGGTGGATCGAATTGCTGGTGGCGGTCTGCTTTGCAGCTGCCGGCGTCGTGGTGGTGCTGGACAGCCAGCGCGTTGGCAATGCCTGGGGCTCGGATGGGCCGCAGCCTGGTTACTTTCCCTTCTACATCGGGTGCCTGATGCTGGCGGGTGCGGCGTGGGTATTTCTGCAAACCTGCTGGCGTTGGCGTCAAGACGCTGGAAGTCAGGTCTTTGCCCATGCCCATGAGTGGCGCTTGATGCTCATGATGCTGCTGCCCACCGTGGCCTACCTGGTGAGCATCGCCTGGTTGGGGATATATCTTTCATCCTGCGTGTTCATTGCGGCCTTCATGGTCTGGCAGGGGCGGTACTCGACCCTCAAGTCCGCATTGGTAGGCCTTTGCATCAGCGCTGCATTGTTCCTGTTGTTTGAAGTCTGGTTTATGTTGCCCTTGCCCAAGGGGCCGATCGAAACCTGGTTGGGGTACTGATCATGGATGAACTGTCGCACCTCATCCAGGGGTTTTCTATCGCGCTGACGCTGCCCAACCTGGGCTTCATGCTGATTGGTATTTTCCTGGGGGTATTGATCGGCGTGCTGCCCGGACTGGGCGGGGCCAACGGGGTGGCTATTCTGCTACCCCTGACCTTCAGCATGTCGCCCACCTCGGCGATCATCATGCTCTCGTGCATTTATTGGGGCGCCTTGTTTGGCGGCGCCATCACCTCCATTCTGTTCAACATTCCGGGCGAGCCCTGGTCGGTGGCCACCACGTTCGACGGCTACCCGATGGCGCAAAAAGGACAGGCGTCCCGTGCCTTGACCGCTGCATTCACCTCCTCCTTTGTGGGGGCCTTGGTGGCCGTGCTGATGGTCACTTTCCTGGCGCCCTTGGTCGCCAAATTCGCGTTGAACTTTGGTCCTCCCGAGTTGTTTGCGGTGCAACTGCTGACCTTTGCCAGCTTTATCGGCATGAGCAAAGAGCCCCCGGTGAAAACGCTGTTGTCGATGATGCTGGGCTTTGCACTGGCAGCCGTCGGGCTGGACAGTGTCACCGGCACGCTGCGCATGACCTTTGGGCAAGAAAGTCTGCTCAAGGGCTTTGATTTCCTGGTGGCGGTCATCGGGCTGTTTGGTCTGGGTGAAATTCTGCTGACCATGGAAGAGGGGCTGTCCTTCAAGGGGCAGCGCGGGCGCATCACCTTGCGGGACGTGCTGAACACCTGGAAAGAGTTGCCTCAATACTGGGCCACGTCCTTGCGTGCTTGCCTGATTGGCTGCTGGATGGGCATCACCCCCGGAGGAGCCACCCCGGCCTCATTCATGAGTTATGGCGCTGCCAAGCGCATGTCGCGTCACCCCCAGGATTTCGGCAAGGGTGCCATTGAGGGCGTGATCGCTCCTGAAACGGCGGCCCATGCCGCCGGCACCAGTGCCTTGTTGCCGATGCTGACGCTGGGCATACCGGGTTCACCCACCGCCGCTGTGCTGTTGGGCGGGTTGCTGATCTGGGGCCTGCAGCCTGGGCCGTTGCTGTTCACCGAACAGCCGGAGTTTGTCTGGGGACTGATTGCTTCCATGTATCTGGGCAACATCGTGGGATTGCTGGTGGTGCTGACAACGGTGCCGTGGTGGGCGGCTATTTTGCGCTTGCCTTTTTCCATCATTGCACCCGTGATCGTGGTGATCTGCGCGGTCGGTGCTTACACGGTTCACAACAACCTGCAGGACGTGTACCTGATGGTGTTCTTCGGGTTGATGGGCTACACCTTCAAAAAGCTGCAGTACCCCATGGCCCCCCTCGTCTTGGCCCTGGTGCTGGGCGACATGGCGGAGTCCAGTTTCAGGCAATCCATTCTCATGTCCCAAGGTGAGTTGAGCGTCTTCATCGCCTCGCCGTTGGCCGGGGCGGGCAGCACCCTGTCCCGGGTCATGTTGTTCTGGCCGCTGATCGGCCGTCTGCGTCAACTCAGTCGAGGCTGAGGCCTTTGCCTTTGCGCGCGACGCTGTGTTCCAGCAGTCGCGTCATGGCGTAGACCGTGTCCAGCGTCGGCGTGGGCACCTCGCAAATCCGACCCAACTCGATCACGCTGCCCAGCAGCGCTTCGAGCTCCAGCGGTTTGCCTTGCTCAATGTCCTGCAGCATGGAGGTTTTGTGCGCGCCCACGGCCTGGGCACCCGCAATTCTCTTGTCGATGCTGATCTTGAACTGCACGCCCAGCCGCTCGCCGATGGTTTGCGCCTCTGTCATCATGCGAGCCGCCAACTGACGCGTTGGTTCAAAGCTGCAAATCTGCTCGAGGGTGGCATGGGTCAGGGCCGAGACGGGGTTGAAGGTCAGATTGCCCCACAACTTGACCCACAGTTCGCTGCGGATGTCGGTGGACACCGGGGTCTTGAAACCCGCGGCGATCATGGCCTGGGCCAGGGCTGTGACGCGGTCGGATTTTTCTCCGCTGGGCTCACCCAGGGTGAACCGATTGCCCTCGATCAACTGCACCACACCGGGCGCCACCAGCTCGGCCGCCGGGTACACCACCGCGCCAATGACCCGTTGCGGACCGATGCAGTTCCACTGGGTCGCATCGGGATCAATCGAGCTGAGTTGGCGGTCTCGGTATGGGCTGTTGAGTTGATAAAAATACCACCACGGAACCCCGTTTTGCATGGTGACCACCGAGGTGGTGTCATGGCACAGACGGCTCACCTGGGCCGCGACGGGGCTGACCTGGTGGGATTTCATGGTGAGAAAGACATAGTCGTATTGGCGTGCTTCCTCGATGCTGCAGGCGGCCACATCACGGGCCTCCAGTCGGCTGCCATCTTCCGTGATCAGCGTCATGCCTTGGGCCTTCAGAGCCTTCAGATTCTCGCCGCGTGCGATGAAGGTGACCCGGCAACCCGACAAGGCCAATTTGACGCCCAGGTAGCCGCCAATGGCGCCTGCCCCCACAATGGCAATGTCCAGGCTCATGATGTTTCCTTCAAACGGTTGGCCAGGGTCCCGACACCCTCAATGCTCACTTCAACCACGGCGTCATTTTGCCAGGGCATGGCCCCCAGCGAGGTGCCGCACGAGATGATGTCGCCGGCCTCCAGCGTCATGTCGCGAGACAGCCGGCTGACCAGTTCCAGCGGCGAGAAGAACATGTCACTCACCGGGTAGTTCTGCCGCTCACGTCCATTCACCATCGCCTTGACCGTTGCGTTGGCCAGATCGAGGTCGGTTTCGATCCATGGACCAAACGGGGTGAAGCCGTCAAAATTTTTGGCGCGCGTCCATTGCTCGAAACTGGCATCAGAGCGCAGCAGTTCCACGGCGGTCACATCGTTCACGCAGGTATAGCCAAACACATGTGACGCAGCATCCTCGATCGAGATGTTGCGCCCCTTGCGGCCGATCACCACCCCCAGTTCAGCTTCGAAGATCACGCGCCCGATGTCTCCACCCGGCCGTAGGATGTCCTGCTGGTGATGTGCATAGGAGTTCGGCGACTTCAGAAAAACCAAAGGTTCGGACGGCTCGGCCCATCCGTTTTTGTGGGCGGCGGCCCGGAAGTTGTTCCACAGCGCCAGGATTTTGGTGGGCTGACAGGGGGAGAGGATGTCCACCTCGGCCAGCGACAGCGAGACGCCGGTGGGGCGTGGATCGTGAAACAGATCTCCCTCGTGAACCTGGATGAGGCCGTTCTCGAGGCGACCTATGCCCACTTGCCCCAGATGAGAAAAACGCAGCCACTTCATGTCGAGCTCTCCGGGAGGTTGGTGTCTTGGTGCAGGTGTCCGTTGGTATAGGTGTCTGCAAAAGCCACCGGACCGTCATCCTGAACGCTGGGGTTCAGGTGGGCAAGGTCAGACTGGCGTTGGGTTCATCTGACGCGAGACGATCACGCTCACCAGCCGATGTTCCAAGCCCTGGC
>JACCDL011145834.1_pt1 | contig 14557 bp, 1 predicted proteins | sample 7441931 | NCBI WGS metagenome assembly JACCDL01 (sample SAMN15323437, study PRJNA562643) | freshwater metagenome | isolation source: river surface water | place: USA:Blue River Watershed | collected 2017-08-16 | reverse complement strand
GTGCTCACCGACCGCGCCTTCAGCGTCTCGGGACTCTACCGCGCCCGCAAGGCGGCGGCCGGCAAGCCCGTCTCCCACATCATCTCACCCAAGACCGGCGAACCCGTCGTGCCGACGCTCGAACTCGCCGCGGTCTTCGACCCCTCCTGCGCGCTGGCCGACAGCTGGTCGACCGCGCTCATGTCCGTCGGCTTCGAACCGGCCAAGCTCATCGCCGAACGCGAGAACCTCGAAGTCATCCTCGTCACCCCCGACAAGCAGGTCTGGCGGAGGGCGAAGGTGAAGTGAGTGAGCGAGGACACAAGGGCACGAGGACTCGAGGCCGGATGCTGAGAGTATCGAGTATTGAGTATGGAGTATCGGGGGAGTGCTTGTCTTGGGGTAGGGGCAGCACCACGTGCTGTCCTAGTTGCCTTGGCTGTGCTCCCAACCGCCAACCTCTAACCGCTTCCACCTCGCGGCTCCGCCGCGCTGGGTAGGGTCGGGACCGCGTCATGACATAGCGACTGCGCTGGACTGTTCTTAGTTCTTGGTTCGTCGTTTTTCGTTATTTCAAGACCCTACCTCGAGACAACTGGCCCACCGGTCAACGCGTTCCCCGGATACTCCATACTCCATACTCTCATCCGGGCACAAAAAAGGGCGGCCGGAGCCGCCCTTCCTTATCCTCGTATTCTCGTATCCTCAGGCCTTCTTCGTCTGCCGGCGGCGGCGGAGGGCGGCGGCCGCGAGGGCCAGGGCGCCGAGACCGAAACCGTAGGTCGAGGGCTCAGGCACCGCGGTCAGCGTGATCGCGCCGGCGTTGAAGTTCACCATCCACAGGCCGGCGTCGGAAGCCGTGCCCCCCGCATAGGTGAACTGGCTCGCATCGAACGTGAACAGATCGCTCACGTTGGCGCCGAGCTGCGAGTTCGCGACGTCGTAACCGCCGATGGTGAACGAGGTGAAGTTCAACGGACTGGAAGGCTTCGCCAAGGTCGCATCACCGAAGGCGTTGGGCGAGCTCATCGAGATCAGCTTGATCGTGATCCGATTCACGGAACTGGCCCCGCGGAGGTCCAGCGCGCCCAACTCAAGCCGGTCATAGCCCACGCCCAGGCCGGACGCACGGTCCCAGAACTTGAAGTCGACCCGACTGCCCCCTTGCAGGGTCAGGTTCGTGACGGCGAGGTTGCCGATGACGGCCGAACCCGGAGCCGCGACGCCGATGGCGCCTCCGGAGCCGACGATGATCTTGCCGGCCACCGCACCCGCCGCGCCGAAGTTCGCCTGGTTACTGACCAGGCTACCGCCGAAGACCGAGGTCTGGCCGGGGAGGAAAGTCACGAGGTTCGTGGCCACGCCGTCACCGAGGGCGTTCACGTGCCGGACATCGAGCACGCCCGCGTTCACCGACGAAGCGCCGGTCATGCGGGCGTTATCGCCGCTGAGCATGAGGGTGCCCGCGCCGCGCTTGTCGAAGGCCGTCGGCAGCATGGCCGTCTGGTCATCGGCGAGCGTGCCGGTGAACGCCAAGGTCTTGCCGGCGACGACCGCGACTTCCGTGGCGACGGACGCCGTGCCGCCGGAAATGAGGGCGACCTGACGGGCCGAGACCGTGGTGTCGTCGCTCACGTCGATCCTGCCCTTGACCACCATCGAGTTGACGTTGGCCGCCGCGAGACCGGAGCTGATCACGCCCCCCGCGAGATCCAGGTCGCGCAAGGAGGCCAAGGTCGCGTCGCCGGAACCGGCGAGGAAGCGCAGCAGTCCGCCCTCGAGCGAGAGATCGGGACCGAACCCGTAGCCGGTGGCGGCGTCGACCGTCAGCGACAGCGTCGCCCCCGCCGAGACGATGAGCTGCCGGGCGGACGACACGGCGTCGATGGCGACGGCGTCGAGTTCGCCCGACGTGACACGCAGGTCGCCGGCGAACGACAGGTTGGCGGAGGTGATGCGCGCCCGGCCGGAGCCGGCCTGTTCGAGGACGGAGCCGACGGCGCCCGTCAGCGAGGAGTTGAAGTCGAAGACGTCGGAGCGGGCGAAGCGGAGCGTCGCGCCGGCATCCAGGACGAAGCCCGAAGCCAGCAGGCTTCCCGACGTGCCACCGGAGCCGAGCTGAAGCACGCCGGCCCGGATGGCGGCGGCGCCGCCGAGGTTGCTGGCGCCGGTGAGCACGACCGTGCCCGCGCCATCCTTGCGGAGGTCGCCCGTGCCGATGATCGCGCCGGACACGACGAGCGTGCCCGTGCGGTCGAAGGCCAGCGTCCCGGCGTTGGCGACGTCGCTGGCGCCGAGGGTTCCGGTGGAGCCGCCCGCGCCCACCTGCAGGACGCCGGCGTCGATGGTGATGCCGGCGACGTGACCGGAGGAACCGTCCAGGACCAACGTGCCCGCACCCGTCTTGACGAGCGCCTGGCCGCCGTTGAGCTGGCCGTAATTACGCAAGGTACCCGCGGAAAGCGCGAGCGTGAGCGGCGTCGCCGCCGACCCTAGGTCAAGTCCGCCGAGGTCGAGCACGCCGCCGGAGAGCGTGAGCGTGCCCGAACCGGAGCCCGCCGAGCGCCCGAGCGGCACGCTGGCCAGCACGAGGCCGCCCTCGATGCGCAGTTCGCCCGCGCCGTCCGTGCCGAGAGAGACCGAACCCGTGCCGAGGTCACCGAAGGCGGCGGAACCGCCGAGACGGAGTTCGCCGCCGCCGATGCGGAAGAGCGAGGTCGAGACGCCCGTGCCCTTCGCGACCGCGAGGTTGAGCTGCAGGATATCGACGACCCCCGCGTCGAAACGGAAATCATGGTTGTTCGCTCCCGATCGGGCGAACGGAGCGGTCCGATAATTCCCGATCGCGAGATCCACCACGCGCCCTTCGAGGTCGATGACGTTCGCGGTGATATAGCCCGTGGTCTGGGCCGAACCGTTGCCCATCGAAATCTGCGCGCGACCGTCACCGGCCAGGTTCCGCAGGCTCAGCGTGCCCGCGCCCGGCTGGAACTCGAGGCGTCCGCCGTCGCGATTACCGCTGCCGAGGTTGAGGAGGTCGGTGCGCAGGACGTTGGTCGAAGGTCCGAGGCGCAGGGCGTTGTTGGATGAGCCGCCACCGCCGGCGCCGATCAGGATGCTCGGCGCGGAAATCAGGTTCGGACCGGCGCTGAGCGTCAGCACGCCGGAATCGGCGCTGGAGTTGTCGCCCTGGAGCATGACGACCAGGCGGTTGGAGAGCTCCGCGGTGAAGCTCGCCGTGCCGGAGAGATCAAGGAAGGCCGAGCTCGAGAAGTTCGTCCCGGCCGTATTCTGGCCGACGACGATGCTGGCGCCCTGGACGACGAGATCGCCGCCCCCTTCGATGCTGAGACGGGTCGTCGCGGCGTCGGTACGGTTGGCGAGCAGGACGTCGCCTTCGACGCGCAGGGTGCGTCCCGGAGCGATGGTGACCACGCTCGCGGCAGGGTTGTTGGCCAAAGCCGACAACGCCGTGACAGTGTGATTCGAGAGGCCGAGGTCGAGGCTGCCGGTGGTGGCGCCTTCGCCGAGCTGGAGATCCCAGCCGGAAGCCAATGCGCCGGGGACGCCGAAGACGATCTTGCCGCCCGCGATCAGGACGGGGCCGCCATTGCTGATCGGCGCGTTCAGCGTGAGGTCGCCGAGGCCGAACTTAGAGAAGCGGCCCACGCCGGTGCCGAAGCCCGTGGCGATCGTGAGGCTGACCCCGTTCGTATCCAGTCCCATGCCGCCTTCGAGCAAGGTGAGCGAACGGGTGAAGAGATCGTCGGCGAAGCCCGTGCCGAGACGCAGGGTGCCCCCCGCGAAGACGACGGAGCCCGTGTCGCCGCCGATGGCGTCGAGGTCCGGGATCTCGAGCACGCCCTCGTTGAGCGTGGTCCGACGCGCGCCGCCGCCGGCGGCGTTGACGCCCGCGAGCACGAGCGTGCCGCGTCCGGATTTCGTCAGGTCGGCCGCCGTGGCCAGCGGCGAAGCGACGCCCACGACGAGCGTGGCGGCGCCGGTCGCGGTGCTCGGATTCTGGACGTGGAAGAGATACTCCGCACCGCCCACGAGGAGACCGTCGTCGAAGCCGCCCACGTTGATCCGTGTGGCGAACCCCGCCGTCGCGGCCGGATTGAGCGTGAAGAGGAACGCCCCGCTGGTGTTCGTCAGGGACTGGGTGGCGCCCGCGCCGGTGAAGGCGAAGGTCGCGGCCGCCGTGTTGGCGGCGTGCAGGGAGAGCGAGTTCACCGTGCGTCCCGCCAGCGTGGTCAGGTTGGCCGACAGCGACTCGCGGGTATTGTTGGTCGCGCCCGCCGTGGCGTACGTCGCGTATTCGGTGGCGAGGTTCAGCGGACGGACCGTCTGGCCGCTCACGTACGTCATCAGGCTGTTGCCCATGTTGGCGTCGGCATAGGCGGCGGACAGGGCTTCGCCCACCATCCAGGGGACGATGCTCATCGTGGCCGTGCCGGCCGTGCCGGCCCCGCCGACGAGCCCGGCGACGAAGGCCGCGTCCGCGGCGGCGTCGCCGATGCGGACGACGTTGCGGTCGCCCGAGGTGGCGCCGAGGGCGCGTCCGCGCACGACCGCGGTCGCGGCGTTCTGGCGGACGAAGTTGGAGGCGATCAGCCCGGCGACGCCGGTGGTACCGCTGGCGTTACCCGAGATATAGCTGGTCCCGGAGCCGAAGACGAGGTTCCCGATCGTCTCCGAGATGGTGACGTTGCGGTCGGCCGTGAGCCAGACGCCGCGGATCAGCGTCTCGTTGACGCGCGTGCCGGCCGCGGAGTTGAGGACGAGGGGCGTGGAATCCGGGATACGGGTGCCGGAACGCGTGTCGCCGTTGTTGTTGATGAGCAGGAAGCCCGCGCCGTTGACCTCGATGCGCGTGGCGCCGATGGCCCCGACGCCGGTGAGCGCGAAGCCCGCCTGGTTGATGCGGAGCAGGCCGGTGAAGCCGCTGCTGATCCCGTTGAGCGTCGTCTCGCCCGCGAGGCCGTTCTTGACGATGGTACCGGTGCCGACGATCTGGCCGGAATAAGTGGCGTTGGCGGTCGGCCGCAGGGTCAGCGCATGACCGCCGACGTCGACGAGGCCGAAGACGGAGTCCGTGGTCGCGTTGCCGCCGGCGAGACGGCCGAGGGTCTCGCTGGCGAGGAGTTCGAGCGTGCTCGCCTGGTTGCCGGCGAGGGTGACGAGGGTCGCGTCTTCGAGGGCGCTCCCGCCGGCGAGCTGGAGCACGCCGGACTGCACCTGCACGGCGCCGTTGCGATTCGCCCCGCTGAGGACGACCACGCCGTTGCCGGCCTTGGTGAGCGTGGTGCCGGCCAGGATCGTCGAACCGAGTTCGAACGGCTGGGCGCTGTGCTGCGTGAGGATGAGCTCACCGGTGGCGGCGCGAATACCGCCGCCCTGAAGGGCCGGCGCGCCGGCCGTGACGCTTTCGGAGACGAGAAGGCCGCCGCGCAGGATGAGTTCGGAGCCGGCGGCGAGCGTGGCGACGGAGCCGGAGGCGGCGCCGAAGCGCAGCGAGGCGAGCCGGACCGAGGCGGCCTGGCCGGTGAAACCGCCGACGCCGTCGGTGACGTGCGCATCGGCGATCCAGGCCGTGACATCATTGCTCACCGCCGAGGCGACCGCGGCGAGGCGTCCGGCGTCATTCCGGACGAACCACGAAGAACCGGCCAAGGAAAGCGAGAGATGGCCGCCCAGCGCCCCGGTGGCGTCGTTCGTCGCCGAGGTGACGAAGCCACGACCGGCCGCGAGGCCGCCGGCCGGACCGAGCAGGCGGACGGTGCCCGTGTTGGCCGCACGGGTGATGTCCGCCAAATCCAGCAGGAGGGATTCGCCCGCCCCGGCGCGCAAGTCCAGGCGCGAGTGACCCTGCGTCAGCACGAGGCCGGCGAAGGCCTGGGCGCCGGGAGCGGCGCCGGCCTGCAGGACCAGCGCGCCGCCGCGCAGGTCGAGATTGGCGCCGGTCGGGAGCTTGGCCGCGCCGGAGTCGGCGAAGTCGAGGCGGAGTTCGCCCTCGTCGAGGCGCGTCGCCACGGTGGTGTTCGTCAGGCCGGCATTGGCGCCGGAAAGCACGACCGTGCCCGGTCCGAACTTGAAGAAACTGGCGCCGCCGGCGAGGTCGGCCGCGACGGAGCCGCGCAGGAGGCGGACGCCGCTCGACCAATCCGCGGAAGCCGTCGTGAGCGTGAGCAGACCCGGGCCGGTGACCACGCCTTCCAGGCCGGTCGCGCGGTTGCCGAGGTCGAGCCGCGGGGAGACGAGATTGAAGCCGCCCATCTCGAAAGTACCGACCGCGCCGGGGGTGGTGTCGCCGAGCAGGATGAAATCCAGGCCGCCTTCGTTGTTCGCCCCGACCACATGGTCGGACGCGAGCGCGATCGAGCCGCCATTACGGGCGTAGAGTCCGTTGCTCGTGCCCACGGTATAGGCGAGCGAACCCGTGCCCGCGAGGATCAGACGCGCGTCGGCGCCCGTGACGATGACGTCATCCGCGATGGCGCTGAGGCCGCCGCCGAGCGTCCAGCGTCCGGAATTGACGTAAAGGTCGGCGCCGGTGCCAGTCTGAGTCAGGCCGCCCGTGATCGCGCCTTGCTGCGCGGCCGAAGACGCCGAGAGGTTGACGTTGAAGCCGCCCGCGTTGAAGGCGCCGGCGTACGTCATCGTGGCGGCGGAAGCGCCGTCCAGGCGCAGGTTCGCGTTCGCCGTGGACGTCAGCCCGCGGTTCGTCGACTGGCTGGCGCCACCGGTGAAGACGAGGGTACCGCCGCCCAGGGCGATGGCCGCTCCCCGTCCGAGGTTGCTGGCCGGTCCGCCGATATCGGAGACCGTGGCGAATTCCGCCGTGAGACCGGCGCCGATCGACAGATCGCCGGAGAAGGTGTTCGCGCCGCGGAGCTGCAGCACCGCCGTCGCGGCGGTCCAGCCGGCCGGATTGAGGGCGAGGCTGCGCGCGCCGCCGGTCTCACCGATGACGGCGTCCAACGTCACGGTCGAACCGCCGGCGAAGACGTTCAAGGCGCCGTTGTTGGCGAGGGTGATCGGCCCGGTGAAGTTGGCGACCGTGTTGGCCGCATCGGCCAGATAGAGCCGGGCTTCGCCCGTGCCGCCGGCGCCGCCCAGCGTGAGCGCGCCCGTGAAGTTGACCGTGAAGGCCGCGGCGACGGTGCCGGAAGCGTTGTCGACGTTGATCTCACCGTAGGCGGCGCCGCCCGCGGCCGCGATGGTCAGGTCGTTCGGCACGGTCCAGACGGCGGTATTGGTACCCGACCAGACGATTTTGCCGGCGGCGATCGCGATCGCACCGGTGCCGAAACCAGCCTGGCGATTGGTCGCGACGGTGCCGCGGAGGATGTCCAGGCCGCCCGTCCAGGCCGAGTTCTCGAAGTTATTGAGCGAGAGCGTGCCGGAGAGCTGGTTGAGATTCGAAACCGTGTTGATGCTGTCCACGGTGAGCCGGCCGGAACCGGTCACCCCGCCGGTGAGGGTGACATTGCGCGCGGCGGTCGTGAGCACGGCCGAAGCGTTGTCGCGCAGGTTCACCGTCGAAGCGGCCAGCAACGAGACGGCGCCGGAGTAGGTCTGGGTCGCCGAACCGGCCGAGAGCACGCCGCCCGCCAAGGTCAGCGGATTGGCGAGCGTGGTCGCGGCCGCGTTGACGTAGAAGGCGCCGCCGTCGACGCGCACGGTGGCGAGGTTCGCCAGCCCGGTCGAGCCGAGGGCGGTACCGCTGCGCAGTTCGAGGTCTCCGCCGGTGATCAGGAAATCGGTCGTGGCGGCGAGGTTGAAAGACGGCTCCGCCGCGGCCGTCAGGACGACCCGGCCGGCGCCGCTCTTGGTGACGTCACCCGCGCCCTGCAGGGCGCCGAGCGACAGGACCGAAGTAGCGTCGGCGACCGTCCAAGTCTGGGCGGCGCCGATCTTGAAACCGGCGGACAAGGTCACCGCGGCGGGGCCGCCGGCGAGGAGGGCCACGCCGTCCGCGGCCGACTGCGGCGCGATCTCGAGACGACTCGTCGCGACGGTGCCCGGGCCGATGTCGACCGAGACCGGCGTCTGGGCCGGGTTGGTGGCCGCTTCGAAGACGAGCGAGTTGACCTTGAAATTCTGCTCGAGGGTGGTCACGACCGCCGCCGCGGACCCGGCGTCCCACTGGAAGCGGACGTCCGTGCCCTGCCCTGGGATCGAGACCGCCGGCGTCGTACCCGCCTTGTCCAAGGACCAGTTGTTGGCGGCGCCGTTCCAAGCCGTGCCGCTCAGGCCGCGCCAGTAGGAGACGCCGGTGATGAGGTTGCCGGAGGTGATCCGCACGGCGGAGTCGGTGACATCCCAGGTGAAGGAAGTGAAGCCCCCGGGCGTCGAGCCCTGCAGGATATTCCCCGTGCCGAAGGCGCTCAGGCCGCCATCGGCCAGGGTCAGCAACGTATACGTCTGGTTGGCGTTGAGGCCGGCGTCGCTGAGGTTGAACGTGATCGTGCCGCCGAGCGCGAGCGCGCCGCCCGTGAGGAGGCGAAGCGTGTCGGTGTTGCCGCCGTCGCCGGGCGCGGCGACGTCGCCGATGTTGAGCGCCAGCGTGGCGGTGCCGGTGCCGGCGCCCGTACCGAGGCTGAGCGCGGTGAGCGCGGCCAGTTCGCTGCCGGCGTTGTCGCCGGCGAGGCTGAGCGTGGCGCCGGGGCCTACGGTCACGGCGGTGACGAGCGCCGGCTGCGTGAGGCCGCCCGCGAGGGCGAGACGGGCGCCGCCCGTGGCGGCCAAGGCGTTCGTCCCGGTCAGCGGTCCGTTGAAAGTAAGGATGCCGCCCTCGGCGAAGGTGCCGCCTTTGTGGGCGTAGGAACCGCCGCCGAACGTGGCGGCGGCCGTACCGACCTTACGGAGCGTGAGGGGACCCGCGCCGGCGTTGGTGACGGCGCCGTTGAGCGCGAAGGCTTGGTCGCCCGCGCCGAAAGTCAGCTGGGCGACGCCGGCGGCGGAGTTGGCGATCACCGCCGTGCCGGCCGAGGCGGTCAGGCCTCGGAGCGTGTCGGCGCGTCCGTTGAGATCGAGGGTCGCGGTGGCGCCCACCGCTGGATTGAGGGTGAGGTTGAGGGGCGTGACCAACGCAGGGCCCGCGAGGAGATAGGCGAGGACGCCGTCGGCGCCGAGACGCAGGGTGCCGTTGGTGACGCTGAAGGCGCCGCCGTTGGTGGTGGACGCGGCCCCGCCGAGGGTGAGGCTGCCGGTGCCGGAATAATTGACGCTGAACGAGAAGGTCTTGTTCGTGGTGATGTCCCCGTTCACGACCGTGTCGCCGGATCCGGTGATGTTCCAGGCGCGGCCGTTGGCGTCGATGTCATTGACGGTCACCGCCGGGAAGACCAAGAGCTTCCCGGCGGGGAGGTTGTTGGTCAGGCCGGAGCTGTTGGCCGACGCGCGCACGGCCAAGGGCTGCGTGAACGTGAACGCGTGGTCGCCCACGAAGGCGACCCCGGTGTTGTTCGATATCTGCGGGACATTGGCGAGCACGCGGTCTCCGCCGACGGCGAAGACACTGGCGGAACCCATGACGAGCGCGCCCGCGCCCAGGGCGGCGTCGGCGCCCACGCCGAGGGCCCCGCCGCTGACCGTGACGTTGCCCGTGAAGGCATTGAGGGGATTGTCGAGGATCCAGGTCGCAGCCCCGTCGACCTGCACGCCGAGCGTGCCGCCATTGTCCGCGAGGACGCTGCGGACCGCGTTGCCGCCCGAGTTCGAGCCGCGGAGGAAAAGGGTCTTCGCGCCGCCGACGAGGTCGTTGGCGAGGTTCGTGAACACGAGGGGGCCCGCGCCGCTGGCGTGGATCTCCGTGCTGCCGGTGGTGGTGTTGAGGCGGACCTTGCGGTCGGTGACCTCGCCCTGGCCGACGTAATGGAGGATGCCCGCGCCCGTGCCGCCGTTGCCGAGCAGCAAGGCCGAGGCGTCGAGGTTCGCGCCGAGCGTCGCGCCGAGCGAGGAGCCGCCGACCGCGCCGCTGCGTCCGAGGGTGGAGACGACCAGCTGACCGGCCGAGACGGTCGTGGTGCCGTCATAGGTGTTGGCGCCGGCGAGCACGAGCACGCCTGCGCCGGCCTTGATCAGCCCGGCCGGCGAACCCGCGCCGTTGCTGACCTCGCCGCTGAGCACCGCGTAATCGGTGAAGGTCCCGGTGTTGTCGTTGACGTTGATGGTCCGCGCCGCGCCCGCGACGTCGATCGGATTGCGGAAGTCGACCACGCCGAGGGCGACGGTCGAGTTCAGGACCAGCGACGCGCCCGTCGGTACGAAGCCGTCCTGCCCCCACGTCAGCGGCGTCGGCGCGCCGAGACCGCCGAGCGCGACCGCGAGAGAGGAGAAGGAGGCGGCGAAACCGCCGCCGGCCGTGCCGGCCCAGGTGACGGTCCCGATGCCGGGGGAAGCCGCCGCGGCCAACGGCCGGACGAACGAGCCTTCGGCCTGCACGACACCGGCCGTGGCCGCGTCGCCGAGCACCAACGGACTGCCCGCCGGGAGCGAGCCGTCCGCCGCGAGCACGAGCGTGCCGTTGGCGGCCGTCGTGAGGCCGGTATGAGCGTTGGCCGGATTGGCCAGCACCCAGACGCCCGTGCCCGTCTTGGTCACGGCGGTGAGGTCCGCGCCCGTGCCGCTGTCGGTCAGGCGAGGGAAGAGCGCGTTGTCGCCGGTCGAAGTGCCGGTCAGCGTCAAGGTCTGCGGGCCGACGAGGCCGAAGGCGATGTCGCCGGTATTACGCCAGACGATGGCGTTGCCATTGGAGACGGTGCTGGAAATCGTCGCGCCGGTGCCGGCCAAGGTGAAGAGACGGTCGGTGGAGACCGAAGACGAGCCGAAGCTCAGGGCGAGGATACGGGAGGACCCGGAATAATTGAGACCTCCGGTGCTGCCATTGAAGATCAGGCTCGCGGCGTTGGCGGCGGCGGAGCCGGCGCCGAGGCCGCTGGGCTGGCCGATATCGGCCATGATCTGGACGTCGACCAGACCGGCACCGCCGATGCGGGTAAAGCCCGTGTGCGTAGAGACGCCATGCCAGTTCTGACCGGCGGTACCCGTCTTCGCGACGTTGAGCACGCCGACGCCGTCCTGGAAGACGCCCGTCCAGGTGCCATCGCCCGCGTTGTTACCGGCGATGAAAGTGGCCGCGCCGGCGGCGCCGTTGGTGACGACGCCCGAGCCGTTGAAGGCGTTGAAACCGACCGTGTTGCCGCCGAGATCGAGCACGCCCCACTGGCGGAGATTGAGCGGACTGAACGTGGCCGCGCCGTCGCCGCCGAGGCGCGCGCCCGCGCCGAGTTCGATCTCGCCCTCGTTCAGGTTGACGGAGCCGGTGAAGGCGTTGGCCGCCCCGTTGAGCACGAGCCGCCCTTCCCCGTTCTTATTGATCCCGCCCGAGAAGCCCGTGAGGCTGCCGTCGATCGTGAGCACGTCGGAAGACTGGTTCACGCGGACGGAGAGATTGGCGGTGCCCGGTCCGGACACGTTCGCGCCGGTGATGCGCGAGGCACCGCCGGTGGCGAGGATGTTGCCGTTCGCGTTGCTCCCGTTGTTCATGGACAACGTGCCGGAGAGCGTGAGCGTGACGCTGCCCTCGAGCTTGAGGGTCTTCTGCGTGATGGCCGCCGTCGAGGCGTCGGCCGTCAGGTAACCGTGCTTGGCGGTGGTCAGGACGTTGACGGCGTTGAAGTCCGTGTCGGTGCCGTAGAGCGGCGCCCGGACGACGCCGTTGTCGAAGATCCCGATGTCCGCCCCGTTGAAATAGATGCGCTGGGCGCCGAACCCCGCGAGCGTGCCGAGCTTGACGGTCGCGCCGGCTCCGGTGATGACGTTCAGGGTCGAATTGGCGCTGGTGGCGAGGCTCGCGAACTCCAGCGCCGCCGTGCCGGACAGGCCGGCGGAAACGCGGATCGTCGCGGCGCCGGCGGTGAGGTTCAAGGCGCCCAGACGTTCGACGCTGGCCGCGCCGGCGGCGCCGACGTATTCGAGCACGCCGCCGGCGTCCTGGGTCGCGGTAAGGCCCTGGAAGGTGAAGCCGCCCGCGTCGGGCATGAGGTTACGCGACGCCCCCGCCGCAAAAGTGTCCTTGAGGCGCAGGGTGCCGTTGGTGATGAGGGTGCCGCCGGTGAAGGCGTTGGCGCCGGCGAGAGCCCACGTACCCGGTCCGTTCTTCTGCAGGCTGACCGCCCCGGTGTTCTCGACGATGGCGCCGGCGACGAGGTTCTCGGCGGTGTTCGTGCCCGAGAACGCCAGGGTCTTGGCGCCCGCGCCCGTGGCGAGGAAGGCGGCGTTGAAGACGACCGGGTTCGCGCCAGGCTGGCTGGCGAAGATCTGCGCGCCACCGGTGGTGCCGGCGAGATTGACGACCTTGTTCGTGACGAGGCCCGCGGCGCTCGGATTGGCGCCGGTCTCGCCGATGATGAGGCGTCCCTGGGCGGTGGTGCTGCCGATATTGATCCGCCCGACGTTGTTCGTGATCGAGCGGAAATCGGTGATGGCGAGGGCGCCGTCGTTGATGCTGACGGTGCCGTCGAGGGTCGAACCCGTGCCGACGATGCGCAGCAGGCCCGCGCCCGCCTTGGTGAGATTATGGTCGAACGTCGACGAGGAGGCGACGAGGTTGCCGCCGAAGGTCATGTTGCCCGAACCGTTGATGGTCAGCGTGCGGGCGGCGCCGTTGTCGGTGTTGCTCCAGGTGTTGCCGTTGAACACCACGGTCCCCGGCGCGTTCGACGTGATCGTGCTGTTGTTCGTGCCGCCCTGGACCGGCGCGGAGGTGAAGCTGTAACCGAAACCGTTGCGGCCGCCGAAGACGAAGGTGAGGTTCTCCTCGAACGCGAACTGGCCGAAGCCGACGACGCCGTTGAGCACGCTGAAGCCGCCGACGGCCCGGTCCGCGAAGAACGTCGAGGCGCTGCTGCCGCCACGGTGATACACGTTGCGGGTCGAGCCGAAATTGGGCGCGTCGAGCCGGAGCTCCACGGCGCCGCCGTTGAAGTCGAACACGCCGCCGGTGCCGGCGGCGGTGCGGGTGCCGAGGACGGCGACGTCCTCGACGCGGATGGTGCCGCCGCTCGCGCGGATGACGCCCGAGAAACCGGTGGTATCCGTAGGACGCAGCAGCAGCGTGCCGCCCGACTCCTTGTTGAGCGAGCCGGTACCGGTCAGGGCGCCGGTCAGGGCGTAGTTGCCGTTGCCCTTGGCGTTGACGCCGCCGAAGGTGACGAACTGGGAGCCGGCCGTGCCCGCGATGTCGAGCGAGCCGGCAAGGGTCAGCAGGCCGCCGTCGGCGATGAGACGGTTGTTCATCAGGCCGACCGCGCCCGCGACCGCGCCCCCGAGGGTGTTGTCGCCCACGGAGACGACGGTGCCGCTGCGGTCGGAGATCGGGCCGAGGCCCTGCAGGCTGAGCGCGCGGTTCAGCGTGACGCCGCCGGCGAGCACGAGCTGGCCGCCCGGCGCGCCGCGGGTGGCCGAACCGAGGATCTGGACGGCGGAGGCGTCGGCGCCCAGCGCATCGCCGTGGGTGAGCACGATCGTGCCGTTGGCGATGGTGGTGAGTCCGGTGTAAGTCCCGGTCGCGGAGAGACGCAGCGTGCCGACGCCGGTCTTGGTGAAGCCGTCGTCGCCGGCCAGGCCGACCGCGAGTTCGGCCTGCAAGGCGCGGCCGACGAAGATCTCAGGGGCGGCCTGCGGGTCGGCCGAGGCGAGCGTGAGGGCGGAGCCGGTCAGCCGGAAGCCATCGCCCACGAAGACGAGGCCGCCGATGGTCACGGGCGCGACGAGATCCACCGTGCCCGCCTGACCGGCGAAGAACGCACGATCCGCGTCGCTGAACGTACCGACGGCGGCGTCCAGGCCAGCGGCGCTGCTCGACCAGAAAGCCGACGTGCCGTCCCAGGCACCCGTGCCACCCACGCCCGCGGCGCCACCGTTGGCGTCCCAGTAGAGGTTCGCGGCCCGAGTCGCGGTCGGCGCCAAGGCCAGACAGGCGGCGGCGAAGAGCGAAAGACGAGGGATGCGCGGGACGGAGGCGGACATGAAGTAAGTGGCAAGAATGAAGTCCAGACGGCTGAAAAGCCGCCTGATCAGGGGAGATAGGGGTGACTTAAATGAAACCCCCTAGGACTAATTATCAACTGATAATTCGGAATTTGAGGGCGCTGATTCGAAGGCAGATTACGGAGGGCTGGATGGAGGGCTGCGTTGAGGGCTGAATGGATGACAGAGGGCTGCGTTGAGGACTGAATTGAGGGCTGAATGGAAATGTCCCGCCACCTGCCACCCGAAATAGAGCGATGACTGGGTCGATGACAGATGACGGATGGAAGATTTCCTGAACCTGCACCCGAAACCTGAACACCCGGACCAGATACCCGATGGCCGAGACCTGAGACCCGAAATAAATTCCCCCGACCATGCCTCCGGTCTCCGGTTTCCCTTTGCTTGAGGGTTTTCCCAACCGCCAACCGCTTACCGCCAACCGCTACTTCGCCTTGATCTCCTTCACGAACGTCAGCTGCGGGGCGTGCTTGCTGGTGTTCCAGCCGCCGGGTTCGGCGGTGTAGTGCGCGGCGACGAG
>JACCDL010065238.1_pt1 | contig 14591 bp, 12 predicted proteins | sample 7441931 | NCBI WGS metagenome assembly JACCDL01 (sample SAMN15323437, study PRJNA562643) | freshwater metagenome | isolation source: river surface water | place: USA:Blue River Watershed | collected 2017-08-16 | reverse complement strand
GAACTGTTGGATGCCGCCCTCACCTTGTTTGTTGAAAAAGGCTATGCCGCCACCAAAGTGGAAGAAGTGGCCGCGCTGGCTGGGGTGTCCAAAGGCACCTTGTTTTTGTACTTCGACACCAAGCAAGACCTGTTCAAAGCGGTGATCCGCAGCAATTTGGCCGATCACTTCCCAGTCTGGAACCAGGAATTCGACAGTTTCCAAGGCACAACGGCCGAGATGTTGTCCTATGCCATGCAGTCGTGGTGGGAGCGCATTGGCAACACCCGCGCCAGTGGCATCACCAAGCTGGTCAGCAGCGAGGGCAGCAATTTCCCCGAAGTGGTGCAGTTTTACGATGCCGAGGTGATGCGCCCCGGCCGTGCGCTGTTCAAAGCCATCTTGCAACGTGGTATCGACCGGGGCGAATTCCGTCCCATGGACACCGACACCGCGGTCTACAGCCTGGTGTCCACGGTTTTCTTTTTGAGCATGTGGCGACACGCCCTGTCACCTTGCGACGCGGCCCCCACACTCGACCCAGAGTTGTTTTTGAAACACCATGTGGATGTGCTCATCCGCGGTTGGCAAGCGCCATGAGCCCTGTTTCTCGGAGATATGCATGCAGTTGAAAACCAAGATCTGGGGCCTGGTGGCCTTGCTGGCGGCTGTCGCGCTGGGCTATGGCCTGTGGCGCAAATCCAGTGCGCCGCCTGCACCGCCCCCGGTGGTCAAAGCCGCGCCTGCCGCCTTCATGGACATCAAACCCACTGATGTGATCACGGCGCAAACGCAAACCTTGGTGCAATCGCTGCCGATTTCGGGCAACCTCAAGGCCCTCAACACCGTCGTGGTCAAAGCACGTGTGGCCGGTGAAATTCTGGAGTTGAACGGACGCGAGGGTGACAGCGTGAAAGCCGGTCAGGTTGTGGCGCGCATCGACCCCACCGAATACCAACGCCGCTTGCGTCAAGCCGAACAACAGGCCGACGCGGCCAAAACACAAATTGACATCGCCAAACGCCAGTACGACAACAACAAGGCGCTGGTGGACCAAGGCTTCATCTCCAAGACCACCTTGGACACCTCCTATGCCACCCTGGCAGGTGCTGAGGCCACTTACAACGCGGCCCTGGCCGGTGCTGATGTGGCCCGCAAAACGCTGGAAGACGCAGTATTGCGCGCCCCCATTTCAGGGCAAGTGGCCGCACGTTTGGCCCAACCCGGTGAGCGCGCTTCCATCGACGCACGTTTGCTGGACATCGTGGATTTGGGCAGCCTGGAACTGGAAGCCACGCTCAGCCCCGCTGACTCGGTGGATGTGCGCGTGGGCCAAGAAGCCTGGCTCAACATGGAAGGGCGCAGTGAGCCGATCAAAGCCATGGTCAAACGCATCAACCCGAACGTGCAAAGCAACAGCCGCAGCGTGCTGGTCTATTTGGGCCTGCAAAACACCAGTGGTTTGCGCCAAGGCATGTATGGGCAAGGGGCGCTGAAATTGCGTCAATCCCAGGCCATCGCCCTGCCGCTGGACGCGGTGCGCACCGACAAGCCTCAGCCTTATGTGCAACTGATTGAGAAGGACAAGGTGGTTCATCACATCGTTACCACTGGCACGCGTGGCCAGTTGCTCGGTCAAGCAGACAGCGTGGTGTGGGTCTCCGTGCAAGGACTGCCAGCCAACAGCCAAGTGCTGCCAGCCAGCGTGGGCGCACTGCGCGAAGGCATGCTGATTCGTTTGGCCAGCACAGCCCCCACCAACACCAGCAAGCCCTGACCCATGTGGTTCACCCAAGTCAGTCTGCGCAACCCCGTCTTCGCCACCATGGTGATGTTGGCCCTGGTGGTGCTGGGTCTGTTTTCTTTCCAACGACTGAAGATCGACCAGTTCCCCAATATCGACCTGCCGGTGGTCGTGGTGACCACCGAATACCCCGGCGCTTCGCCTGAAATCGTCGAGAGCGAGGTCAGCAAAAAAATCGAAGAAGCGGTCAATTCCACCGCCGGCATCAGCGCCCTCACCTCCCGCAGCTATGAAGGCATGTCGGTGGTCATCGTCGAATTTCAGCTCAGTGTGAATGGCCGCAAAGCAGCCGACGATGTGCGCGAAAAAGTCTCCAACGTCCACCCCTTCTTGCGCCCTGAGGTGAAGGAGTCGCGCATCCTGCGCTTTGACCCCGCCAGCCGCCCCATTTGGAACTTGGCCGTGGTGAGCGACCCCAGCACCCTGCCCGCAGGCGTGCAAGCACCCAGCCATGTGGAGATGACCAACTGGGCCGATCAGGTCCTGAAAAAGCGCCTGGAAAACGTGCGCGGCGTCGGCTCCGTGGTCTTGGTGGGCGGCACCAAGCGCGAAATCAATTTGTACCTCAACCCCCAGGCCATGGAATCCTTGGGCATCACCGCGGACCAGGTGGTGAATGCGGTCTCCAACGAGAACCAAGACCTGCCCGTGGGCTCGGTGCGTTCATTGGCGCAAGACCGCGTGGTGCAGGTGCAAGGCCGCATGGAACGCCCAGAAGATTTTGGCGAAATCATCGTGGCGCGCAAAGCTGGCAGCATCGTGCGTTTGAAGCAAGTGGCACGGGTGAATGACGGCGCGCAAGAGTTGGCAAACTTGGCGCTTTACAACGGTGGCCGCACCTTGCTGTTGTCGGTGCAAAAGTCGCAAGATGAAAACACCATCGAGGTGGTCGATGGGCTGATGGCAACGGTCGACGCAGTCAAACCCCAACTGCCCCCGGGCATCCGCTTGGAATTGATTTACGACGGTTCACGGCAAATTCGGGTGGCGGTCAACAACGTGCGCAAAACCCTGATTGAAGGGGCGGCCCTCACGGTATTGATCGTGTTCTTGTTCCTCAACTCTTGGCGCTCGACCATCATCACGGGGCTGACCTTGCCGATTGCGGTGATCAGCACGTTTTTGATCATGTCCATGCTGGGCTTCACCATCAACATGATGACCCTGATGGCGCTGTCCTTGTGCATTGGCTTGCTGATTGACGACGCCATCGTGGTGCGCGAGAACATCGTGCGGCATGTGCAAATGGGGCAAAACGCCTTCAACGCGGCCATGGAAGGCACCCGCGAAATTGGCCTGGCGGTGTTGGCCACCACCTTCTCCATCGTGGCGGTGTTTTTGCCCATCGGTTTCATGGACGGCGTGATTGGCAAGTTTTTCCACGAGTTTGGTTTGACCATCGTGTCGGCGGTGTTGATCTCGATGTTCGTCAGCTTCACCTTGGACCCCATGCTCTCCAGCGTCTGGCACGATCCCAGCATCCACATCGACGGCCAAGCCCCGCGCCAACGCGGTTTGTACGACCGCACCATTGGCCGCGTCACCGCATGGTTCGAGCACAGCACCGAGCGTTTGAGCCATGTCTACCAAGGCTTGCTGGCCAAGGCCTTACGCCACCGTTTGGTGACCGTGTTGTCGGCGCTGGGCGTGTTCATTGGCAGCGTCCTGATGGTGCCCATGCTGGGCACCGAGTTCGTGCCCAAAGCAGATTACTCAGAAGCCTCGGTGACGTTTTACGTGCCTGTGGGTTCTTCGGTGCAAGTGACCGAGGCCAAGGCGAAAGAGGTGGAGGCCATGCTGCGCAGCTTTCCCGAGGTGCGCTACACCTTGACCACGATCAACACCGGCAATGCCAACGGCAAGATTTACGCGAACGTGTATTTCCGCATGCTGGACCGCCATTTGCGCAACTTCAACATCAACGATTTCACGCCCAAAATCCGCGATCGCTTGCGCAACATGCCGGGCTTGACCGTGACCCATGTGGGCTTGCTGGACGCGGTGGGCGGCTCCAAACAAATCGAGTTTTACCTGCTGGGGCCGGACCAAGCTGAGTTGGAGCGCTTGGCGGCCATCGTCATGGCCAAGGTGGCGAATGTGCCAGGCTTTGTGGATATCGAATCCAGCGTCAAGCCCAACAAGCCCACCATTGACATCAGCATCAAGCGTGAGGCCGCCGCCGACTTTGGCCTGGGGGTGGGCAGCATTGCCAACCAACTGCGCACCCTGGTGGCCGGTCAAAGCGTGGGTGTGTGGCGCGCCAGCAATGACCAAACCTACGATGTCTTGGTGCGGCTGGACCCCAGTTTGCGCACCGCGCCGCAAGACCTGGAACGCCTGCCCTTCAGCATCGGTCAAGGGGCTGATGGCAGCTCGCGCATCGTGCGACTGAACCAAGTGGCCCAGGTCACCGAAGGCGTGGGACCCAACCAGGTGAACCGGCGCGAACTCTCCCGCGAAGTGGCGTTCAGTGGCAATACCTACGGCCGCCCCGGTGGCGATGTGTCCAAAGACATCCAAGCCATCATGGCCGAAATCCCCCTGCCTGATGGCTACAGATACCAGTTTGGCGGGTCCACCAAGAACATGAAGGAATCCTTCCAATACGCCTTGATCGCCATGGCCATGGCGGTGATCTTCATTTACATGATTCTGGCCAGCCAATTCAAGAGCTTTTTGCAACCGCTGGCACTCATGACCTCCTTGCCACTGACCTTGATTGGCGTGGTGTTGGCGCTGATGGTGTTTCGCTCCACCCTGTCCATGTTCTCGGTGATTGGCGTCATCATGCTGATGGGCTTGGTCACGAAAAATGCCATTTTGTTGCTTGACTTCGCCATCCGTGCCCGCGAGGGCTTGCTGCGCCATGATGGCAGCCGCGAACCGCCCATGGAACGCAACCAAGCCTTGCTGATGGCGGCGCGGGTGCGCTTGCGCCCCATCCTGATGACCACCTTGGCCATGGTGTTTGGCATGATTCCCTTGGCGTTTTCGGTCAGTGAGGGCTCCGAGCAGCGCGCCCCGATGGGGCAAGCAGTCATTGGTGGGGTCATCACCTCGTCCCTGCTGACCCTGGTGGTGGTGCCCGTGGTCTACTGCTACTTGGACGATTTGGCCCAGTGGCTCAAACGCCTGTGGCACGGCAAGGGCTCAGACCGGGTCGCTGGCTAAAATCGACAGATTCAAGAGAAGCTTATGAACACCGAACGCGCACTTTTCAACATGGTCGAGCAGCAAATCCGAACCTGGAACGTGCTGGACTTGCAGGTCTTGGGGCATTTGGCCCGGCTGGATCGACAACTGTTTGTACCCAAAGCCTTCGCCTCGCTCGCCTACAGCGACACTGAAATTCCCTTGGGTCATGGCGAGTGCATGCTCGCGCCCCGCGTAGAAGCGCGTTTACTGCAAGACTTGAAGCTGCAAGCCCACGAACGCGTGCTGGAAATTGGCACGGGCAGCGGTTACTTGACCGCCTTGTTGGCCTTGTCCTGTGCGCAGGTGCTCAGTTTGGAATGCCATGCCGACTTGATGGACATGGCCCAACACAACCTGTCCCATGCCGGGATTCGCAATGCCGAAGTTCGGCTGAGCCAAGGTGTGCCCCATGGTTTGAACGATGCCGCCTTTGACGCGATGGTGTTGGGTGGTTCTGTGGCCGAGGTGCCGTCTGAATTGCTCAACCTGCTCAAGCCCCACGGCCGCTTGGTGGCCGTGGTGGGCGACGAACCCATGATGCAGGCCACGCGCATCACCCGCCAAGCTGATGGCTCAGGTCACAGCCAGGTGTTGTGGGATGTGGTCACCCCCCGCTTGCATGGTTTTGCCGAGCACAGTTCTTTCCATTTCTAACCACAGATGTCACAACAAAGGAAGACCATGAAATTGTTTCGCACCCTGCCCTTGATAGCGGCCATGAGCATGGCCTTTGCAGGCGCGGCCCGCGGTCAAAGCCTGGTGGAGTTGTTTGATGTGGCGCGTGAATATGACGCCAGCTTCAAATCGGTTCAATTGCAAGCCCAAGCCACCCGTCTCAAGGTGGAACAAGCCCAAGCCAAACTGGGCACCACGGCCAACCTGAATTTGACAGCCAACGTCAACAGTGCCAGCAACACCTACACCAACACCAAACCCACGGGCTACAGCGACAACACCCGCGGCTACAGCGCTCAACAAGGCACCGTGTCTGCCAGCCATCCGCTGTACCGCCCAGCCGATCAAGTCGAGGTGTCTCAAGCCCAGTTGCAAATTCAACTGGCCCAAGAGCAACTGCGCGCCGCCGAGCAAGACCTGATGGTGCGTTTGAGCCAAGCTTATTTCGATGTCCTGGCCAGCCAAGACACCTTGGCCTTTGTGCAAACCCAGCTCAAAGCCGTGGCCGAGCAACTCGCTTCTGCCAAACGCAATTTTGAAGTCGGTACCGCCACGATCACTGACACCCGCGAAGCGCAAGCCACTTACGATTTGGTGATCGCCCAAGAAATCGGTGCCACCAACGATTTGCGGGTCAAGAAAATGGCCTTGGACCAATTGGTGGGCAAGTCCGACATCACGCCTCAATCGGTGGCTTTGACGGCCACCCCTGAAGCACCCCAGCCTGCCAATGTGGAAGATTGGGTGGCGCTGAGCGAACAGCAAAACGCCTCCATCAAGCAGTCGCGCATTGGTTTTGACGTGGCCCAGCTGGAAGTGAAAAAAGCCGATGCAGGCCTGCGTCCCACCGTGGATGCCCAGTTGAGCTTCACCTACCAAAACAACGTCAATGGGGGCGCGTCCGGTTTCTATGACAACCGACTCGGTTTGGCCACAGCCGGTGTGGTGATGAACTACCCGCTCTACACCGGTCAAGCGTTGAACAACCGCGTGCGTGAAACCATCAGCTTGTCCAGCAAGGCTGCCGCCGATTTGGACACCGTCACCCGCACCGTGGCCCAGACCACCCGCGCCGCTTACTTTGGTGTGGTCACCGGTGTGAGCCAGATCAAAGCCCTCAAAGCGGCCGAAGAATCAAGCCAGGTCGCCTTGGAAGCCAACAAACTGGGTTACTCGGTCGGTGTGCGCATCAACATCAATGTGTTGGATGCGCAAACCAAACTGTTTGACACCAAGACCAAACTGGCCAAAGCACGCTACGACGTGTTGGTGGGTCATCTGAAGTTGCGCCAGGTGAGCGGCAGTTTGCAGTTGCAAGACCTGCAAGACATCAACAAATTGTTGGCGCCCTGATCAGTCTTTCAACAGAGGCTGAACCAGCGCCACACAACGCGCCACAGCCCCTTGGTGTGCGAAAGAAAACACCTGCGCTGCGTGGGCCATCTGTTTTTGTTGGACTGTGTTCAGTGCCAATGCATGCGCCCTTTGCACGGCCTCTGACAAGTGGGTCAAGCGTTCAGCCGCCCCAGCTTTCAAGGCCCATTCAGCTGCTTGCTTGAAGTTGTAGGTGTGCGGCCCCAGCAGCACAGGACAGGCACAGGCACAGGCTTCGATGAGGTTTTGCCCGCCAAAAGGCTCGAAACTGCCGCCCAGTAAACCCACACTGGCTGCACCGTAATAAAACGGCATCTCCCCCAACGTGTCCCCCAGCACGATGGCCTGGGTTGACGGGTGTTCCTCGGCATCCGGTTGCTCGGACCAGGCACTGCGACGCACCATGGCAAAACCCTTGGCTTGGATCAAATCAGCCACCACCTCAAAGCGCTGCGGGTGTCTGGGGACGATCCACCACTGCACATCCTGCAAATACGCCGGATGTTGCTGCAATGCGTCCAGCAAAGCCGCCTCCTCGCCTTCGCGTGAAATGGCCAGCAACACAATGGGCTTTGCAGTCTGGGCCCGCCACACATGACCCAAGGCGAGCAGCGTCGGGTCTGGTCGGGCGTCAAATTTCAACTTACCGGTGATGGCACGCACCGGCGCACCCAAAGATCGCAAGCGCGCGGCATCTTCTTCACTTTGCGCCCACACCGCTGCCAAGCTGCTGAACGCAGGTTGCGCCAACCAGCGCCATTGCTGTGCTTTGCGCCAGGATTTGTCGCTCAAACGGGCATTGGCCAACACCAATGGCATGCCTTGGTCTCGGGCTTGCCAGATCAAATTGGGCCAAACTTCGGTGTCAATCAACAAGCCCAACTGAGGTTTGAAATGTTGCAAAAAACGCTGCACTGCTTGGGGCGTGTCCCACGGCTGCCAGACTTGCACATCTCCTTCGCGCACCATGCCCAAGCCTTCCATGCGGCCCGTGGCCGTGCCATGGCTGAACACAAACCGGATGCCTGGATGGGCTTGCCGCAGGGCTGTCACCAAGGCCATGGCCGCGCGTGTCTCTCCCAAGGACACCGCATGCAACCAAACCGCGCCTGCTTGCGCAGGCGAGTCGTACCAACCGAAACGCTCACCGATGTGCTGACCATAGGCAGGTTCTTGTCGTGCACGTTTGAAGAGTTTGAGCAACACCAAGGGCACCAAGAGCCACATCAAACAGGCATACAGAAAACGAATCATGACTGGCCTTGGGTGGTCACATGCCAGCAACTGCGCCAGGCCAACAGCACCGTGTCAACAGACGGTGTGGGTGCATCAAACACGGCCATTTGTTGTTCGAGGTGCAGGGGGCCGGTGCGCCAAGCGGTGTTGAAGTTGTAGAGCTGCACATGCGGCAAGCCCAGCGCCACCGCGATGTGGCTGACACCACTGTCCACACCGATGACACCCACACAGGCTGCCAAGCGCTGCGTGAGTTCGTCCAAGGCACTGCGCGGCCACATCACGGCACCCGGGCAGGCTTGAACCACGGCTTGCGCGGTTTGCAACTCGGCGTCGTTGGCATGGGGCAAGGCCAGCTGAAAACCTTGTTGTTGCAGGGCTTGACCCAGCTGTTGCCAATGCTTCAATGGCCATGCTTTGTTGGCACGCGAACTGCCATGCACCAGCGCCACGGTTTTCGGCAACACCTCCGGGTGAGGGCTGGCTTGCAAACCGGCTTGCAGTCGCTTGGGCAAGGCATAACCCAAAGCTTGGGCACACACATGGCGGCCTCGATCGACCGCGTGGCTGTGCCACTCACAAGGAATGCTTACATCCGCCACCCATCGGGTCGGCGCTTCATAGCCCGAGCCTTCTGTGCGGTTGGCCATGGCGTAACGTTTGCCATGGGGGCTGAGATGCGCCATCTTGGCCATCAATGCAGACTTGGTGAGGCCTTGCAAATCAATCACCGCGTCATAGTCGGTGGCTTGCAGGTCTTGCTTGAAAGCCTGCCAAGCGCGGCGCGTGTCGGCTTGCCAAAAAGTCTTGCGCCAATGCCGCAAATTGCAAGGAATCACCCGCTGCACGGCGGGGCACAATTTGAGCAAAGAGGCGAAGGCGGGTTCCACCACCCAATCGATCTGCACGCCGGGCAATGAAGCCTGTATGTCCATGGCCGCGGGCAAGCTGTGCACCACATCTCCCAGGGAAGACAGCTTGACCAGCAACACCCTCAATGCGCCGCCTCTTGCACCTGGGCATCGGGTTTGACTTGGCGCAGCATGGCCATCATGTCACGTTGAATGCGTTCTAAAGCCTGAGTGGTTTGCCCTTCGAAACGCAACACCAACACAGGCGTGGTGTTGGAGGCACGCACCAAACCAAAACCATCCGACCAATCGATGCGCACACCGTCGATGTCGCACAACACGGGTTGGTGTTCGGGCGAAGGCATGCCCTGGGCCTGAGCCAGTTGGAGCAACTCAGCAGTCACGCGGTGCGGTTCGCCTTCGGCACAAGCGACATTGAGTTCAGGCGTGGATTGGCTGGTGGGCAAGGCATGCAACACCGCATTGCCGTCGGGTGAGCGGCTCAGGATTTCCAGCAAACGGCATCCCGCGTAAGTGCCATCGTCAAAGCCGTACCAACGCTCTTTGAAAAACACATGGCCACTCATCTCGCCACCCAGGGGGGAATCAATGGCTTTCATCTGTGCCTTGATCAGCGAGTGACCGGTTTTGAACATCACAGGCACGCCACCCGCAGCGCGGATGGCGGGAGCGAGCTGCTGCGAGCATTTCACGTCATAGACGATGGAGCCACCAGGCACGCGGCTCAAGACATCCTGCGCGAACAACATCATTTGGCGGTCGGGGTAAATGGTCTGGCCATCCTGGGTGACGATGCCCAAGCGGTCGCCATCGCCATCGAAGGCCAAGCCCAATTCAGCGCCGGTGGTTTGCAGGGCAGCGATCAGGTCTTTCAAGTTGTCGGGCTTGCTGGGATCGGGGTGGTGGTTGGGGAAATTGCCATCCACCTCGCTGAAGAGTTCAACCACGTCGCACCCAATCGAGCGAAGAATACCGGGTGCCGATGCGCCAGCAATGCCATTGCCACTGTCGACCACGATGCGCAGCGGACGGCTTAAATGGATGTCTTGCATGATGCGGTCTTGGTACGCTTGGTTCACACTCACCTGCTGCACACCGCCACCGGCTTTCAAAACCCAAGATTCGTCCTGCATCATCTGGCGCAAGCCTTGGATCTCGTCGCCATAGATGGCACGACCTGCCATCACCATCTTGAAGCCGTTGTAGTCCTTGGGGTTGTGGCTGCCCGTGATTTGTATGCCACTGGTGCACAAGGTGTGCGCTGCGAAATACAACTGCGGCGTGGTGACCATGCCTACGTCAATCACGTGCACACCGGCATCGACCAAACCTTGAATGAGTGCGTTGGCCAAAGAGGGGCCGCTCAAGCGCCCATCACGACCCACGGCCACTTGGGTTTCACCCTGCGCCAAAGCTTGGGTGCCAAAAGCGCGACCCAGTGCTTGCGCGACCTCAGGATTGAGGGCTGAAGGCACCACACCGCGAATGTCGTAGGCCTTGAAAACATGAGCTTGAATCTGCATGGTCGGGCATTGTAGGCGGGGGATGGGCACCTGAAAGTTCACACATTCGGCTTATGATGAACTCACCCTTTGACAAGCCCTCACACCCTTTCTCCATGCCCTCTGCCCTCGCCACCCACAGCAAGCCTGACAAGGTCTGGCAAATGCCGATCAACACCCCGTTGGGCAGCATGACTTTGGTGGCCAGCGAGCATGGTTTGTGTGGCGCTTGGTTTGATGATCAACGCTACAAACCCGACACCCACACCCTGCCCTGGGGACCCAGCGTGCATTGGTTGCGCCTGGCCAAAACACAGTTGAGCGAATACTTCGCGGGACAACGCCAACAGTTTGAACTGGCCTTGTCCCCCTTGAGCGGCAGCGCATTCCAACAGCAAGTTTGGCGGGCCTTGCAAGACATTCCTTTTGGTCGCTTCACGTCTTACGGCGACATTGCCCAGCATCTGCACCATCCCAATGGTGCGCGTGCGGTGGGCATGGCGGTGGGGCGCAACCCTTGGAGCATCATCGTGCCCTGCCACCGCGTGGTGGGTGCCCAGGGCGCCCTCACCGGTTATGCCGGTGGCCTGGAGCGCAAGGTGGATTTGTTGCAAAGAGAAGGCATGCTCTTGTGACTGCCGCGCCGCGCTGGCGGGTGTGGCTGCCAGAATTTGTCTTGCTGGGCATGATTTGGGGATCCTCCTTTTTGTTCATGCGCATGACCGTGGCCGAATTTGGCACCTTCAGCACGGCGTGGATGCGCGTCACCGTCGCCTCGCTCACGCTGTTGCCGGTGTTGCTCTGGCAAGGTCATGGATCGGCACTGAGGGCGCGTTGGCGTCCCATCTTTGCCATGGGCGTGGTCAATTCAGGCATCCCTTTCATTTGCTATGCCTATGCCTTGCTGTCCATCAGCACCGGGCTGTCGTCCATCTTGAATGCCACCACCCCGCTGTTTGGCGCTTTGATCGCCTGGGTGTGGTTGAAAGACCGACCGAACCGCTGGCGTTCATTGGGCTTGATGTTGGGTTTTGCAGGTGCGGTGTTGCTCGCCTGGGGCATGCCCGGTGGCGTGTCGTTCAAACCGGGGGGTTCGGGGTGGGCCGTGCTGGCCTGTTTGCTGGCCACCACTTGTTACGGCATCAGCACCAACTATTCACAACGCTATTTGGCTGGTGTACCACCCATGGCCATTGCCACGGGCAGCCAATGGGGCGCTTGTTTGGCACTGGCGCTGCCGGGTCTTTGGTATTGGCCCACCACCTGGCCCAGCAACCACGCTTGGCTGGGTTTGCTGGCGGTTGGTGTGCTGTGCACCGGTTTGGCCTATGTGCTTTACTTTCGCTTGATTGTCAAAACCGGGGCAGCCCGCACCATGACCGTCACCTACTTGATTCCCTTGTTTGCCAACCTCATCGGGGTGTTGGTGCTCGATGAAACCATCACCGGTGCCATGCTGTTGGCAGCCTTGGTGATTTTGCTGGGCACGGCCATGGCGACAGGATTATTTCCACGTCAAACATCCACTTCCACATGAACCCACTCACCGACCACAGCCTCACCCTCACCCGTGTATTGATGGCCCCACGCAGCAAGATTTGGCGTTGCTGGTGCGAGCCCGAGTTGCTCATGCAGTGGTATTGCCCCCAACCTTGGTTCGTGACCGAGGCGCAGATGGATGTGCGCGTGGGCGGTGCGCAGACCATGGTCATGAATGGACCGAATGGTGAAAAAGTCCCGGTGGGTGGCGTTTATTTGCAGGTCATCGATGGTGAGCGGCTCGTCTTCACCGATGCTTTTGTGTCCGCCTGGCAGCCTTCAGCCAAGCCCTTCATGGTGGGCGATATTGCGTTCTCGGACACACCTGAGGGCCACACCCTCTATGTGGCACGTGCGCTTCACTGGAACGAAGAAGACAAGACCACCCACGAGAACATGGGCTTTCACCAGGGCTGGGGCGCTGCCGCCGATCAGCTGGAAGCCTTGGCTCAATCGCTCTGATCAGGGTCCCTCAAGCACGGGCACTGCACAGCGCCAGCACCTGACGGTTGAGCGCATGGCCTGGCGTGGCGAACGCGTTCATCATGCTGAAGTGATGCAGGTCCGGTACAACCTCCGCCACCGGCACGCGCTGGCTGCCCCAGGCAGTTTGAATGAGTTGGTTGTGCGCCAAAAAGGCCTCGCTCTCCAAGCCCCCCACCACGCTGTGCAATTCACCGTGGGCAGGCGCAGGCATCCAAGCTGGGCTGGCTTGCAGCACCTGGGCGTCGTCCAAGCGCAAGGCCTCTTGCAACAAAGGGGAGCGGCGCAGCGAATCCAACTCATACAAGCCAGACACAGACAGGGCCGACTTCACCAGATCCATTGGCAAGTCCGGTGCATAGGCGCGCCAATCGCAAGCCATCATCATGGCGGCCAAATGCCCCCCTGCGGAATGTCCCGCCACATGAATGCGGCTGGGGTCGCCCCCCCAGGTTTCGATGTAGCGCCATACCCAGGCCAAAGCTTTGACCATTTGCATCACGATCTGCGGGATGGTGACGATGGGGCACAGCGCGTAGTTGGGCACCACCACGCAGACACCTTGACTGGTCAAGGATGGCGCGACGAATGAATGATCAGATTTGTCCAGGGCTCGCCAGTAACCGCCGTGCAAAAACACCAGCACGGGCGCATTGGGGGTGGCGGTGGTGAAGATGTCCAGGTTTTCACTGGGACCCGTGCCATAGCTGATGTCGGTCAAACACGGCTGGGTCTCACGCACCACCTTGGAGTCGGCGGTCCATTGCGCCAAATAGGTGGCGAAATCAGGCACCAGCGCGCGGTTGTTGTACACGCGGTCGTGCCATTCGGCGGAATAGTGAGCTGAGTTCATGGGCGCAGTCTAACCAGCACTGCTTGACCGAGGACATAGACGGTCGACCACCAAAAATTGATCAAAAAAAAATAAACAAAAATATACTAAAACAACAAATTTCGCGAATATTTAAAGTAATTTAATATTGATTTAATGATTATTGATATATTAAAGTAATTCTAAATAATCAATCAACTCAAAGGGATTTCAAATGAAGATCACACAAATGAATTCATGGTGCTTGGTGCTGATTTCTGCATTGGCAGGATGCTCAGGTTTCGGCGTAGCCTCCAAAACCGACCCGATTGACAAGCTCAATCAAGCTGAAAGCCTCTACATCCACGAAGACAGGCCTTTGATGGCAGAAATTCTCATTTTTGACGCGATGAAAATCGCCAAAGAACGGCAAGACCTGCGAGCACTGGGCAGTGCTCACCGTGAATATGCCGACTTGCTGCGCTCGCCATCCATCACAGGCAAATGGGCCGAGCACTATCGCTCAAAAGGCTTCGTGGACCGCAGCATCACCTTTGACACCCGACTTGAAAAATCCAATGAATATTACCGACAAGCCATCTCGTACTATGACCAAGGGGCCCAAGAATTCAAGCGCAACAATCAATATGACCTGTTGACAAATGTGCAGTTCAACACGGCGACGTCCTACAGCTTTCTCGGCGAAAAATTGAAAGCCTGCAGCTACTTTGACCTGACATTGGCTGCACACACAGAACATGTGAAACGACACCCCGAAGCCAAAGAGCAAGCTGGTTCTGGCAAGAGTGTGTCCGAGTTGGTGGCTGTTCAGAAGAAAAAGAACGGCTGCCTTTGACAACAGGCTTTGGCCTTGATTTCCGTCATTGCGAGGAGCTGTCATTGCGAGGAGCTGTCATTGCGAGAAGCTGTCATTGCGAGGAGCGTAGCGACGAAGCAAACTGACGAAGCAAGCTCATGGGTTCATCAGACGCGCCAAGTCGAATGCCGCTCACCGCAGCGTCTGTCCAGTCAAGTGGCTTGCACACGGCAAGCAGTGATCTCAGCGCCACAACACGGTCGCACGCTGAGCGAACGTCGCAGCTCTTCTGCGGTGAGCGGCG
>JACCDL010345945.1_pt1 | contig 14593 bp, 14 predicted proteins | sample 7441931 | NCBI WGS metagenome assembly JACCDL01 (sample SAMN15323437, study PRJNA562643) | freshwater metagenome | isolation source: river surface water | place: USA:Blue River Watershed | collected 2017-08-16 | reverse complement strand
GGCTGGCGCGCCACCTTAATTGCTTGAGATGCAACTGAAGCAGGCTATGTTGAGCATCTTGACGTCGACTGATGTGCCACTGCATTTGCATACTGGGCCATGCAATCCCAATCAGAATGGCCATCAAGGCCAAGCTGAGTAGGCTTTCAATTAGGGTAAAGCCTTTCACGAAATGGTCGGATTTTTTGTCATGCTTGTCAGCATGCGCCCCTTTTCCAATGGCGTGACTCACAAGGTCTTGCAAAACACATCCTTGACAGCGTTTGCAATTGGATTGACCCCATGTCCTCCTAGCATGCGCACATGTCTTTACAAAAAACAATGGCTCACCTACCGCTTGGGCAGAGTTTGTTGGAGACGCTGTTTGTTTTGCTTTTGTTGGCGATCATGTGCGGTATCGCTGCATCATCGATGCGTTGGATGCAAACAAAAATTCAAGTTCAAACTGCGGCGCAAGACATGCTCAATGCCGTCTTAACGGCACGGACTGAAGCCCTGCGAAGAGAGCGGCGCGTGACCTTGTGTGTCGCTGAAAGTACAAGCGACACACCTCAACAATGCGTACTCCCCTCAAGCTATTCAAGTTTTTCAGTGCCATCATGGCAGCAGGGTTGGCTGATGTTTGTCGACGACAACAGCAACGGCATTTGGGACTCAGAAGAGTTGCTGTTGCAGCATTCCAAAGCACTCCCATCGTGGGTGTCAGCCTCAGGCAATGCCACCGTCAATCGCTACATATCCTTTGGTGCCAACGGTCGCAGTTTGATTTTGAATGGTGGATTTCAGGCGGGCACACTCACGTTTTGCGAAAGAATGTCGGCTTCAAATTCAGCTTGGTTGTTGATTATCAATGCCGTTGGTCGACCGCGTTTGGAAAAAACGCAAATCGCCAATTGTTTGTGAATCAATGAACTAGATCAGCCCAGGCGCTGATTTACTTGCTGACTTCATCCACCAGCAATTTGAAATCATCAATGTCTTCAAAGCTGCGGTAGACGCTGGCAAATCTCACATAGGCCACTTTGTCGAGTTTCTTGAGCTCGCGCATGACCAACTCGCCTAGCTTGTTGGAGGCCACCTCGCGTTGCGCGAGGTTCAACAATTTTTCTTCAATGCGCTCAATGGCTGAATCGACTTGTTCAGTGCTGACGGGTCTTTTGCGCAAGGCCAAGTTCATGCTGGCGCGCAATTTGAGCCGCTCATAGTCGATACGCCGGCCATCTTTTTTAACGATGGTGGGAAAGGTAACCTCTGGCCGCTCGTAGGTGGTGAAACGTTTTTCGCACGCCGCACATTGACGGCGGCGGCGAATGAGATCGCCATCTTCAGCCAAACGTGTTTCCACCACTTGGGTGTCGGTGTGGCTGCAGAAGGGGCACTTCATTTGTAAACCGGGAAGCGTGCGGTGAGGGCGTTGACCTTGGCGCGAACGGCTTCAATGTTGGCAGTGTCGTTGGGGTTCTCGAGCACATCAGCAATGAGGTTGGCCGTGATTCGCGCTTCTTCATCCTTGAAGCCGCGGGTGGTCATCGCGGGTGTACCAATTCGCACGCCACTGGTGACCATGGGTTTTTCGGGGTCGTTGGGGATGGAGTTTTTGTTGATGGTCATGTGCGCTTGACCCAAAGCCGCCTCGGCTACCTTGCCAGTAATGCCTTTGGAACGCAGGTCGACCAACATCACATGGCTTTGAGTGCCTCCGCTCACAATTCTCAAACCCCGCTGCGTCAAAACTTCAGCGACGATTTGAGCGTTTTTGACCACTTGCTGTTGGTAGGCCTTGAACTCGGGTGCCATGGCTTCTTTGAAGGCCACGGCCTTGGCCGCGATAACATGCATCAAAGGACCGCCTTGCAGTCCGGGGAAGATGGCGCTGTTGATGGCCTTCTCGTGTTCAGCTTTCATCAAGATGATGCCGCCGCGAGGGCCGCGCAAACTCTTGTGTGTGGTGGAAGTGACCACATCGGCATGTGGAACCGGGTTGGGGTACACACCCGCAGCAATGAGTCCTGCATAGTGCGCCATGTCAACCAAGAAAATGGCGCCCACATCTTTGGCGACTTTGGCAAAGCGCGCAAAATCAATGTGCAAGCTGTAAGCCGATGCACCAGCAATGATGAGTTTGGGTTTGGACTCGTGTGCCTTTTTTTCCATGGCATCGTAGTCAATTTCTTCTTTGGCATTCAAACCATAGCTCACCACATTGAACCATTTGCCGCTCATGTTGAGAGGCATGCCGTGAGTCAGGTGGCCACCTTCAGCCAAGCTCATGCCCATGATGGTGTCACCGGGTTTTAAGAATGCCAAGAAAACAGCTTCGTTGGCCGATGCGCCGCAATGGGGCTGTACGTTGGCTGCATCTGCGCCAAAAATTTGCTTGATGCGGTCAATGGCCAATTGCTCCACGATGTCCACATATTCGCAGCCACCGTAATAGCGTTTGCCGGGGTAGCCTTCGGCATATTTGTTGGTGAGCTGGGAGCCTTGGGCTGCTAAGACAGCAGGCGAGGCGTAGTTTTCACTGGCGATCAGTTCAATGTGATGCTCTTGGCGGGCATTTTCAGCTTGAATGGCTGCAAAAATTTCGGGATCGGTTTGTTCAATCAGAATGTTTCTAGAGTACATGGTGGGGCTTTCAATCGATGCTCTGAGTGTAGCCGAGGCAGGGCTAGCGGCTGGGTTTCTTGGCCTCAAGGGCGGTGTCTTTGGGGGGGGGCTTTGGCAAAGCGTCTTTGAGCCTGGATTGTTCAGCCAAAACTCGCGCAATGTAGTCTGATTCAAGTGACAAAGAGTCCTCGCCGGCTTTGAACAATCGAAGTCCTTCCTCGAGTTTGCCGGTTAAATCAATGCATTGCTTCAAAATTTTGACCCCGATCCTTAAATTGGTCTTAGGGTCAAAAATGGCCATGGTGCCGCCGTAGGGTGCAAATTGCTCGGCATGCACATCGGGCACCACTTGCATCAAGCCTTTGGCGCCCAAGGGGCTGTTGGCAAATGGGTTGAAGTTCGACTCAATCCCAATCACGGCCAAAATCAGGGTGGGCTCTAAGCTGGAGCGAGATGCCAAGTCAAATACTTCCAAAACGATGGCATTCAGGGGCTCAGGTGCAATTCGGTACTTGCTTCGGATGGCTTGAACCAAGGCCAATTGATTGGCGTCCAAGTCGGTGGACTTGGCGGCCATGCTTCTGAGCAAGACCTGCTGTTTGGCGTCTTCAGCCTCCGAAATATTCAAACGCGTAAAAAGCCAGCCCTGGACATTTTGTACCGTCAAAGTTCTAACCTCGGGTCGGGCCAAAGCCAGCAAAGCTATCAGGACAGCCAACAAACCCAGTAGCGCAAAACTATGGTGAGAAATGTTCACAAACCCACGTGCAATGTCACTCACGAAGGTTTGCAGCCCTCGCAAAAAGCGCTTTGCCATGTGATCGGCATTTTCGGGAACGTAGGGGGTGGACAAGGGGTTGTGTTGGGTAGAAGAACGTCAGATTATAAAAAAAATCGAAAATAGATGCCGATGGCATATGAGAGGCGGGCTTCCTCGGTGAAAATACTGTCTTTATCTTTTTGCGTTGTGACTGTGACTCAATCTTCTCCCAAGACCCCTGATTTTCAAGCTCTGGATGCCATGACGGGGGGTGCCTTTGCTGCACAAACTTCCGGTGAACGCGCAGCTAAATTGCGTGAATGGTTGCTCACAGAGCCATCGCAGGACGCGCTACAGCAAGTTTTCAAAGAATTATCGACCCGCGACAAAGGCGCAGCCAAAGTTCTGCGCGAAAAGCTAGACGAACTTAAACGCGCTCATGGACAAGATGTCTTGGCCGCTGAATGGGCTGAGCGCGCGCAAGCCATGCTCACGGCCTCGCGTTTAAACATTGCAGATGCCATGGCCTGGCAACGCGATGCCGCCAAAGCAGGCGCACCCTTGTCACGCGAGCCCTTGGCGGGTCTGAAGTTGCAATTGAACGACAAGATCAAAGCGGTCGAAGACTTGCAACACCAGGTCATGGTGCAAAGAGAAACGGCTGTTTTGCTGGCCCAAAGAATTGAAGTCTTGTCCACCAAGAGTTTGAAAGAGGCCGATGCGGCCAACGAATTGTTGCAAACCGATGTTGCCAATTGGCAGCAACAAGCGCATGCCTTGACTGAAGACGCCGCATGGCAAAGCGTTGACCTTAAATTTCCACCGCAGTTGGATGCCTCACGCCAACAATTGTTGAGTGTGTGGGAAGCTTTCGAAGGCGCGCTGTTTCAAGCCAAATCTGCGCGAGACGATGCCAACGAACCCCTGCCTTCGGTGCCTGTCTGGGCAGAAGAGTTGCGTCTGGCACGTGGCGGACAGGCCGCAACGTTACAACACGCGGAAGCCACTGAAAGCCGTCCTGCTGTTGATGCTGAAGATTCAGAACCGCAAGGTGCCAATGGTTCAGAAGGCAAGACTGCCAAGGCACCCAAAGTTAGCAATACCAAAATGGACCCAGCGCAGCGCCAAGCCCTTCGCGAGGCCGCCAACCAAGTGGTGACTGGCGCTTTGACGGTATTGGCTGCCGAAGCCAACGAATCTAATTTAGAAGCTTTGCGTCAAACGCTCAAAGAGCATGGCCGCAACATGGACACCGCCATGGACCTGCAGGTCCATGAAGCCTTGATAGCCGCAGGCGACCCCACCGGCTGGCAACGTCATGTGGCAGACCAAAGCCGTCTGGCGCTGGTACTCAAGGCCGAAGGCTTGTTCAAGAAAGTGCCTGTGGTTGCTGAGGGAGAAGAGGCGCAGTTTGTGTTGGAACCCACAGTCGGTGGGCGGAAAATGCAAGACAGTTTGCGTCAATTGCGCGAGGAATGGAAAAAAGCAGACCAAGGTGGTTTGCCCAATCATGCCCTCTGGAAACGCTTTGACACGGCCTGTAACAATGCCTACAAAGTGGTTCAAGCTTGGTTGGAAAAAATCAAGTTGGAAGCGACCGAACATCGCACACAGCGCATGGCCCTGATCGAAGAAGTCAAGGCATGGGGCGCTGCAAATGCTGATAACGCCGATTGGCGTGCTCACCTTCGCGCTTTGCATCAATTCGGCGACCGTTGGCGCAATGCAGGGCATTTGAGCGAGAAAGCTTTTGCTGAACTTCAGCCGCTTTGGAAACAAGCTTTGCAAGATGCTGCAGCGCCTTTGGAAGCTGCGCAAAAGGCCAGTACGGCGCGTCGTCAAGCCTTGATTGCAGAAGCTGAACAGCTTGGCGCAGCACCTGTGCTGCGAGTCGATGCTGTCAAGGCTTTACAGCAAACTTGGCAAGCCGAAGCCCAAAGTGTGCCCATGGACAGGCGCATCGAGCAAAAAATGTGGGAAGCTTTCCGCAAGCCCATTGACGAGGCGTTCAGTCGTAAAACAAATTCACGCGACCAGCAATCATCTGCACCAATGAGTGCGCACGATCGTATGGTGCTCGACGCATCCAACGCTTTGAAAGCGGCCAATGCTTCTGGCGATGTTCAAAAAATCAAAGCGGCCATGGCGGCATTGGATGCCGCGTTAAAGGGGCAGGCTAAAGCCGAAGAGTTGGCCAAAGAAGTGGCAGCGCCTCATGCGCCAATTTCTCAAGCTGAACCCGTTGCAACTTCCGAGTCCGCAGAGCCACAAGCTCAGGCTGCAGCAACTTCTGACGACGCTGAAATCAATGCGCAGCAAGCGGAGCCTGTTGAAGCACCGCAAGCTGCTCAAGCACCCAAACCAGCTCGTCCGCTGGTGGCCATGCGCGGGGATGACCGTCCTGGTCAAAAGAAATCAGTCCCAGCAGCCACTGGCCGTGGTGGCCCCAACGATAGGCGCGATGGCAAGCCAGGTGCGCGCTTTGAAAAAGGTGGCTTTGGAGACAAAGCGGGTGGTCGATTTGAACGCAATGACCGTCCTGACCGTCAAGAACGTGGACCTCGCTTGAGTGATGCGGCATTCAGAGCGCAGCGCGATGCCAAAGAACATGCCGAAATGGCGTTGAGAAAATTGGCGGCACAGGCTCATGGCGAGTCATTGACTAACTTGCTGGCTGCATGGGAAAAACGTCAAGCCGACTTGGTGCCTTCTGCGCAAGAGTTAGGTCGCAATGTCAACACAGCAGCCCGAACAGCTTGGGCGCAAGCTGTCAGTCAAGCGCCCAAAGCGTCTGCAGGCGAAGCCATTTTGCGCTTAGAAATGGCCGCAGAAGTACCGACACCTGCTGAGCATTTGAATGAGCGTAGGGCCTTGCAGTTGCAATTGCTCACTCGCAAAAATCAACCGGGACCTGCTGAGACGTGGGCCTTAGATGTGACGGCAGTATTGTCAAGCTCGCACGATGCTCAATTGGCGCGACGCGTGCAAAACGCGCTGAAGAGTTTGTTGCGCAGCTAACCCTTAACAACTTTGTTTGCGAATCAGGGGCTGATCAGGTTGATCCGTTCAACCCGCCCCGATACATGCCAACGCAACACTTCGGCTCGCGGATGCTGGTTGCCATCCCAATCACTCAACACACGACGAACCCACTGACCTGACTGACCCACAAAATGGTCTGCAGGTTTGTGGGTGTGCCCATGGACCATGCACTGAGATTGGCTGCTTTGAAGTTGCTTGGCGGCCCATGCCTCGTCGACATCGGCATAAACAGCACGCGGATCTTTTTTGGTTGCTTCACTCTCTTGGCGCATGTGCTTTGCAATGTCTTGGCGCTCATTCAGGGGCTTGGACAAGAAATTTGACTGCCAGTCAGACGTGCGGACCATGCGCCTGAAAGTTTGGTATTGGGTGTCGTCAAGACAGCCCTCATCGCCGTGGCACATGAACCATGTTTGCTGTCCAAAATGCAAAAGCGTTGGGTCGTTTAAATCTTGAACATGGCACGCATTTAAAAAATCGGGCCCGATCAAAAAATCACGGTTGCCGCGCATGAAGGCCACATGGCGTTTTGAGCTGGCCATTTTTAAAACGGCCTGACAATGCTTTAGAAAATCACTCTGCGAGGTGGCATCATCGCCCACCCATACTTCGAATAAATCGCCCAAAATAAAGACGGCATCAGCCGTCGTTTCTTGCATGTAATTTTGCCAAATGGCAAAAGTTTTTGGTTCATTTTCCTGCAGATGCAGGTCAGAAATGAAATCAACCGTGCGCCAATTTTCAGGGGCTTTGATAGCCTGAAACGGCAACACGGTTGCATTCATGAAACAGCAATTTAAAGTGCAACTGCCTTTTCAATGATGATGGCGTCTTTGGGAACATCATCATGGAAGCCATTGCGGCCAGTTTTGACAGCTTCAATGTCGTCGACAATTTCGGTGCCTGAAACAACGTGACCGAAAACTGCATAACCCCAGCCTTGCAGTGATGGTGCGGTGTGGTTCAAAAACTCGTTGTCAGCCGTGTTAATAAAAAACTGAGCTGTGGCTGAGTGGGGCGCTTGCGTCCGCGCCATGGCCAATGTGTACCTGTTATTTTTCAAGCCGTTGTTGGCTTCGTTTTGAATGGCTGCATCTGCTTGCTTTTGTTCCATGTTGGGTTCAAAGCCGCCACCTTGGACCATAAAGCCAGGAATGACACGATGGAAGATGGTGTTGTCATAGTGGCCTTTGTTGACGTAATGCAAAAAATTGGCAGTGCTCAAAGGCGCTTTTTCTGCGTCAAGTTCAATGAGGATGACGCCTTTGCCGGCGATGTGGAGTTCGACTTGAGGATTGCTCATGGTTATTGCACCAAAGTGATTGATTGAATGACAACAGGCGTTTTGGGAACGTCGGTTCTAAAGGGACCCCCCATGCCAGTTGGCGTGCCCCGTATTTTATCCACCACTTCCATGCCAGAAGTGACTTTTCCAAAAACTGTGTAACCGAAAAGTTGCAAGGCATTGAGCAAGTTTTCGCGCGGGACGTTTTCATAAACCTGGCCGCGGTATTCAAAGCGCTTCACGGGATCGCCTTCAGGAATAGGAGTGGGGTCTAAAAAGGCATTGTCAACCGTGTTGATGAAGAACTGTGCCGTGGCCGATTGAGGGTCGTTGGTGCGGGCCATGGCCAAAAAACCGACTTGGTTTTTCAAGCCGGCAGCCATGGCTTGTCGACCTTCGTGCTGAACAGGCGGGCGAGTGGCACGCTCTTTGTATTGCACGTCATAGCCGCCCCCTTGAATCATGAAATTGGGAATGACACGGTGAAAGATGGTGCCGTTGTAATGTTTGTCTTTGACGTATTGAAGGAAATTGGCCACCGTTTTGGGTGCTTTGTCAGGGTAAACCTCGATCATGATGTCACCCATGTTGGTGGCAATTTTGAGCTTCGGTGCGTCTTGGGCATGCGCAGCCATTGGCGATAAGGAAAGGCCAATAAACAAGGCCCATGCCAGCAATAAAGAACCAAAAAATACGAGGTTTTGACGAATGATCGAATGGCGTTGCATGGGTTTAGCGCAAGGTGCGTGTGTTGGTGGTGGTTGTGATGGAAGCTGCCGGTTGAGGGGGCGGTAGTACCGATTTGTTGTCATTCAAAGCTTTGGCTTTTTCATAAGCTTGGCGTGCCATGGCCGTGTACAGGTCGCCTAAATTTTGAAAGGCAACTTTGTAATTAGGGCGCGCTTGGATGGCGGCCAAAAAGGCTTCAGCCGCAGACTCATACTGACCTTGTGCGGCCAGCAACACACCCAAATTGTTGTAGGGCTCAGGCAGCTCAGGAAATTCTTGAATCAAAGATTGAAGGGCATGGATGGCCTCTTGATTTTTGCCCATTCCAGCCATGACTTGGCTTTGCATCAGTCGCCATTGTGGCGATTGTGCGGTGGCAGTCTTTCGATCAAGTTCTGCTTGAATGAGTCGCTGCGCCTGAGTCCATTGTTTGTTTTGAATGAGACTTTCAATGTCTGAGGTGGCATCAGCCAGCGCCAAAGAACTGAAAAAACAGAGCAGTACAGGAAAAATGACAGGGAAAACACGGATAAGGATCCAATGAAAGACTCTGTAATTGCAAATGGATTGCATGGGCACTTGAAAAGGCGTCATTGGGGCTTTGAAAGTTGCTTTGTGACTGACATGTTTGGGCCTTATACTGATGCAAATTGTAACGGAGGCCTTGCGTTCAGGCACTTCTGGCAATATCAATGGGGCTCGAGCCCCTTTTTGCACCCAACAACAAAAACAGTTATTCATGAGCTTGCGCATTTACAACACGCTGTCACGCGCGGTTGCTGACTTCACGCCTCTCGAGCCAGGTCATGTTCGTATGTATGTCTGTGGCATGACGGTCTATGACTTTTGCCACGTGGGGCATGCGCGCTCTAATGTTGCTTTCGATGTCGTGCAGCGTTGGTTAAAGGCCAGTGGGTACAAGGTCACGCACATCCGCAACATCACCGACATCGACGACAAAATTATCAAGCGAGCTGTTGAGAACAAGGAAAGCATCCGTGCCTTAACCGACCGAATGATTGACGCCATGCATCAAGACTTTGATGCCCTTGGCATAGCACGGCCAACAGCCGAGCCCCGTGCCACAGAATTTGTGCCTCAAATGCTCAGCATGATTCAAACGCTTGAGCAAAAAGGCTTGGCTTACCGAACACCCCAAGGTGATGTCAACTACGCCGTTAGAAAGTTTCCTGGCTACGGCAAGCTTTCAGGCAAGTCGCTAGACGAATTGCATGCCGGTGAACGCGTTGCTGTTTTGGACGGTAAAGAGGATCCGCTAGATTTTGTTTTGTGGAAAAGTGCCAAGCCCACCGAACCAGCGGATGTCAAATGGGCCAGCCACTTTGGTGAGGGCAGACCCGGATGGCACATTGAATGCTCGGCCATGGCTTGCCAAATGCTGGGCAATAGTTTTGACATTCATGGTGGTGGCGCCGATTTGCAGTTTCCTCACCACGAAAATGAAATTGCACAAAGCGAAGGTGCGACTGGTCAACCCTTTGCAAAGTTTTGGATGCACAACGGCTTTATCAATGTCGACAATGAAAAAATGTCCAAAAGTTTGGGCAACTTTTTCACCATCCGTGATGTCCTCCAATCTTTTGATGCAGAAACTGTGCGTTTCTTTTTGGTACGAAGCCATTACCGCACGCCACTGAATTATTCAGATGTTCATTTGAATGACGCGCGGGGTGGCCTTAAGCGCCTCTACACCGCATTGCAAACTGTCTCGCCAGCAGAGCAGCCAATTGATTGGTCCAATCCTTTTGCAGCACGTTTTAAAGCTGCCATGGATGAAGACTTTGGCACGCCCGAAGCTGTTGCCGTGTTGTTTGATTTGGCTGGCGAAGTCAATCGCAGTCATTCGGCCGATCAGGCTGGCTTGCTCAAAAGCTTGGCAGGCATCTTGGGGTTGCTTCAATCAGATCCCAAGGTTTATTTGCAAGCGGGTGCGGGCCTAGACGAAGCGGCCATTCAAATGCACATTCAAGCACGTGCAGATGCCAAAGCTGCCAAAAACTTTGCAGAAGCCGATCGCATTCGCCAACTTTTGCTAGAGCAGGGCGTTGTGCTCAAAGACTCTGCTGCAGGTACCTCCTGGGAAGCTTCGCTATGAGTGTCTCTGAAACCGTCATCACGCCAGATTATTGGACAGCTGCCTGTGCACATCTGTCTAAAAAAGACAGGGTCATGAAGCGACTCATTCCCCAATTTGGCGACGCCTGTTTGGTCTCTCGAGGCGATGCGTTTGTCACCTTGGCGCGCAGCATTGTGGGCCAGCAAATTTCCGTCAAAGCGGCTCAGTCGGTCTGGAATAAATTTGCAGCACTGAGCAAAAAAATCACCCCAGCGGGCGTGCTCAAACTGAAAGTAGACGACATGCGTGCGGCTGGTTTGTCTGCCCGCAAAGTTGAATATTTGGTCGACTTGGCGCTGAACTTTCACGGCAAAAGCGTCAGTGTCAAAGAGTGGCAGCACATGGACGATGAGGCCATCATTGAAGAGCTGGTCGCCATTCGCGGTATTGGTCGATGGACTGCCGAGATGTTCTTGATCTTTCACCTTATGCGTCCCAATGTCTTGCCATTGGACGATGTTGGCCTGATTAATGGCATCAGCAAGAACTATTTTTCGGGTGAGCCCGTGAGCCGGAGCGATGCGCGAGAGGTTGCGCAAGCCTGGCATCCCTATAGTACAGTCGCAACTTGGTATATTTGGCGGTCGCTCGACCCCTTACCGGTTGAGTATTGAGATCCATAAAGGAGGCCCATTTTGGCCAAGCGCACATTTCTAGACTTTGAGCAGCCAGTGGCTGAGCTTGAAGGCAAAATTGAAGAACTTCGCTACGTGCAAAGCGAATCAGCCGTCGATATTTCTGAAGAAATTGATCAGCTCACCAAAAAGAGCCAGCAACTCACTAAAGACATTTATTCCGACCTCACGGCATGGCAAATTACCAAAATTGCCCGCCATCCTGAGCGTCCTTACACCATGGATTACATCCGTGAAATTTTCACGGACTTTGTCGAAATGCACGGCGACCGTCACTTTGCGGATGACTTGTCGATCGTGGGTGGTTTAGCCCGTTTCAATGGCTCACCCTGCATGGTCTTGGGACACCAAAAAGGCCGAGACACCAAAGAGCGCACGCAGCGCAACTTTGGCATGAGTAAACCTGAGGGTTATCGCAAAGCCTTGCGACTCATGAAGACTGCCGAGAAATTCAAATTGCCGGTGTTTACATTTGTGGACACTCCAGGTGCCTATCCCGGCATTGATGCTGAAGAGCGCAGTCAATCGGAGGCCATTGGACGCAATATTTTTGAGATGGCCCAACTTGAAGTGCCCATCATTACCACCATCATTGGCGAAGGTGGTTCGGGCGGGGCTTTGGCCATTTCGGTGGCCGACTCGGTGCTGATGTTGCAGTACGCGGTGTACTCGGTCATCAGCCCTGAGGGTTGTGCTTCTATTTTGTGGAAGACATCTGAAAAAGCCGAAGAGGCCGCAGAGGCTTTGGGCATCACAGCGCACCGTTTAAAAGCCCTCAATTTGGTCGACAAAATTGTGAATGAGCCTGTGGGTGGGGCGCATCGTGATCACGCGCAAATGGCGGCATTCCTCAAGCGCGCATTGGGTGATGCATGGCGTCAAGTCACCGATTTGAAGCCCAAAGAATTGGTCGAGCGTCGCTACGAGCGTTTGCAAAGCTATGGCCGTTTTACCGACACCAAAGCCAGCAAATAATTTTGCGGTAGGCACGGTTTTGCTGCCTTCCGGTTTTCAGCCTTCTTTGCCAATGGCCGTTGCGTTCAGCGGCGGTGCAGATTCAACTGCCTTGCTGTTGGCATGCGTTCAGAAATGGCCAGGGCAAGTAAAGGCCATCCATGTTCACCATGGTTTGCAATCTGCCGCCGATTTATTTGCAAAGCATTGCCATCAACTGTGCAATGCATGGCAAGTACCGTTGGTGGAATGCAAGGTCAATGCCAAACACCAAGCTGGGCAGAGTCCTGAAGACGCAGCCAGAAGAGCGCGTTACGCTGCATTGAGTGAAGCTGTGCTGACACATCCTGAATTGCAAGGTGTGAAGGACATTGCGCTTGCCCAACATGCAGATGACCAAGTTGAAACGTTGTTGCTTGCCCTGTCGCGTGGCGCTGGTCTCCCAGGGTTGGCCAGCATGCCAGGGCAATGGATGCGAGATGGTTTGCAATGGCACCGACCATTTTTACAAGTGCCTGGTGCTGCGTTGCGTCAGTATCTAACGCAGGCTCAAGTGGCATGGATTGAAGACCCCACCAATCAAGACGAGCAGTTCACACGCAATCGCATTCGTGCGCAATTGTTGCCTTCTCTAGAGCGCGCATTTCCACAATTTAGAGACACCTTTGCACGCAGCGCCGCTCATGCCGCAGAAGCGCAAGAAATTTTGAATGAAGTGGCGGCAGCTTGCCTGGCCGAAGTCTTGGAAGATGGCGCGCCCAACATCTTGGCTGTTCAAAAGTTGAGTGTGGCCAGACAGTCCTTGGTGTTACGTCATTGGCTCAAAGTGCACCATCAGACGACCCCAAGTACGGTGCAATTGGCGGAGTTACTGTCCCAGGTTGCCGATTGCACAACCCGTGGCCATCGTTTGCACTTGAAGGTCGGGCGGGGGTATGTGAGGCGAGAAGGGACCACTTTGGCATGGTCGGCTGAGAGTTAGCCTTTGAAACCGATCAAAAATTAGGGTTCTCCCGAGTACAATCATGGGGTTTTGCTGAAATTTCCCCTTTAAATTACTTTTTTTAAAATGGCACTGATCGTTCACAAATACGGCGGCACTTCGATGGGCTCAACAGAGCGCATACGAAATGTGGCCAAACGCGTCGCCAAATGGGCTAGGGCTGGCCACCAAATGGTGGTAGTGCCAAGCGCCATGAGTGGCGAGACCAATCGCTTGTTAGGTTTGGCCAAAGAATTGGCACCGGCCAAAACAGACACGGCCTATGACCGTGAACTTGACATGCTGGCCGCCACAGGCGAGCAAGCTTCGTCTGCTTTGTTGGCCATTGCATTGCAAGCTGAAGGCATGCAATCAGTCAGCTATGCGGGATGGCAAGTTCCAATCAAAACCAACTCCGCATTCACCAAAGCGCGAATTGAATCGATTGACGACGCGCGTGTTCGCCAAGATTTGGCGGCAGGTCGCGTGGTGATTGTCACGGGCTTTCAAGGTGTCGACCCAGACGGAAACATCACCACCTTGGGTCGTGGCGGCTCGGACACTTCTGCTGTTGCTGTGGCTGCAGCCATGAAGGCTGATGAGTGCTTGATTTATACCGACGTGGACGGCGTGTACACCACTGACCCGCGCGTGGTGCCTGAAGCGCGCCGCCTGACAACTGTCAGCTTTGAAGAGATGCTCGAAATGGCGTCCCTCGGCTCCAAAGTTTTACAAATTCGCTCTGTTGAATTTGCAGGTAAATACAAAGTACCTATGCGTGTGTTGTCTAGCTTCACACCATGGGACATTGACATCAATGAAGAAGCCAAATCTGGCACGCTGATTACTTTTGAGGAAGACGAAAAAATGGAACAAGCCGTAGTCTCCGGCATTGCCTTCAACCGCGATGAAGCCAAAATTTCTGTGGTGGGTGTGCCCGATAAACCAGGTATTGCCTACCAAATCTTGGGTGCAGTGGCCACTGCCAACATTGAAGTGGACATGATCATTCAAAACATCAGCAAAGATGGTAAGACTGACTTCAGCTTCACGGTGCACCGCAATGACTTTGCTCGTACCATGGACTTGTTGAAGGAAAAAGTGCTGCCGGCCTTGGGTGCCACCGAAGTCACAGGTGATGCCAAGATTTGCAAGGTGTCTATTGTGGGTATTGGCATGCGAAGCCATGTTGGCATTGCCAGCAAAATGTTCCAGGCTTTGAGCCAAGAGGGCATCAACATTCAGATGATTTCGACATCAGAAATTAAAACCTCAGTGGTGATCGATGAGAAATACATGGAATTGGCAGTGCGAGCCTTACACAAGGCTTTTGACCTCGACCAAGCCTGATATAATTTTCGAAGTGCTGGAAACGTGACCGAGTGGCCGAAGGTGCTCCCCTGCTAAGGGAGTATGGGGTGTAGAGCCTCATCGAGGGTTCGAATCCCTCCGTTTCCGCCAG
>JACCDL010211792.1_pt1 | contig 14658 bp, 10 predicted proteins | sample 7441931 | NCBI WGS metagenome assembly JACCDL01 (sample SAMN15323437, study PRJNA562643) | freshwater metagenome | isolation source: river surface water | place: USA:Blue River Watershed | collected 2017-08-16 | reverse complement strand
TGGACCGCAATTGCCACAAATCGATCTTGCACGCGATCATCATGACCGGCGCGATTCCGGTGTTCATGAAGCCCACACGCAACCATTTCGGCATCATTGGCCCCATTCCCAAAAGCGAGTTTGAGCCTGCTGCCATCATGGCAAAGATCAAGGCCAACCCGCTGCTCAAGGGCGTTGACCCCAAAAAGGTCAAGCCACGGGTGATGACCTTGACGCAGTCCACCTACGACGGCGTTTTGTACAACACCGAAACCATCAAGAGCATGCTCGATGGCTATGTGGAAAACCTGCACTTCGATGAAGCTTGGTTGCCACATGCCGCCTTCCACCCGTTTTATGGTCCTTACCACGCGATGGGCAAAAAACGGGCACGTCCCAAAGAGTCGATGGTCTACGCCACCCAATCGATTCACAAATTGCTGGCCGGCATCAGCCAGGCCAGCCATGTCTTGGTGCAGGATGCGCAAAACACCAAGCTGGATCGGCCCTTGTTCAACGAGGCCTATTTGATGCACACCTCCACCAGCCCGCAGTACAGCATCATTGCCAGCTGCGATGTGGCCGCGGCCATGATGGAGCCGCCCGGTGGCACCGCCTTGGTGGAAGAGAGCATTGCCGAAGCCCTTGATTTCCGCCGCGCCATGCGCAAAGTGGACGACGACTATGGCAAAGACTGGTGGTTCAAAGTCTGGGGCCCCGAAAAGTTTGCCGAGGAAGGCATTGGTCGCTCAGAGGATTGGATTTTGCGCAACGATCCGCGCAAAAAAGCCAGCAAATGGCACGGCTTTGGCCAGCAGTTGGCCGACGGCTTCAACATGTTGGACCCGATCAAGTCGACCATTGTCACGCCGGGTTTGAACCTCGATGGCAAGTTTGACAAGACCGGCATTCCGGCCTCGATCGTCAGCAAGTTCTTGACCGAACACGGCGTGGTGGTCGAGAAAACTGGCTTGTACAGTTTCTTCATCATGTTCACCATCGGCATCACCAAGGGCCGTTGGAACACGTTGTTGACGGCCCTTCAGCAGTTCAAGGACGAGTACGCCAAGAACCAGCCGATGTGGAAAATCATGCCGGAGTTTTGCCAAAAATACCCCCGCTACGAGCGCATGGGTTTGCGCGATTTGTGCCAACACGTGCACGAGTTGTACGCGCGTTACGACATCGCCCGTTTGACCACCGACATGTATTTGTCCGATTTGGCACCGGCCATGCGCCCCTCAGACGCTTATGCGCACATCGCGCAGCGCAAGACCGAGCGGGTGGAGATTGACCACTTGGAAGGCCGCATCACGGTGGGCTTGGTGACGCCTTATCCGCCGGGCATTCCATTGCTGATTCCGGGCGAAGTGTTCAATAAAAAGATCGTGGATTATTTGAAGTTTGCCCGTGAGTTCAATGAAAAGTGCCCGGGCTTTGAGACCGACATCCATGGCTTGGTTGAAACCAAAGACGAAGACGGCAAGAAGCGATACTTTGCCGATTGCGTGAAAGTCTGAAACAAAAAAGCGGCCTAGGCCGCTTTTTTTTGGGGTGAGAGCGCGAGGCTCATTCCGCCGCGGGTTCGGCAATACCGCCCACCACTTGGCTGAAGCCGCCGTCTACATAGGTGATCTCGGCCGTCACGCCGGCCGCCAAATCGCTCATCAAAAAGGCGGCCACGTTGCCCACATCGTCGATGGTGACGTTGCGCCGAATGGGTGAGGCTTCGGCCACCACCGACAAAATTTTGCCAAACCCTTTGATGCCACTGGCTGCCAGCGTTTTGATGGGTCCTGCAGAGATGCCGTTGGCGCGCAAGCCTCGGTTTTGGCTCCCCAAAGATTCGGCCAAATAGCGCACCGAGGCTTCCAAACTGGCTTTGGCCAAGCCCATGGTGTTGTAGTTGGGCACAGTGCGGATCGCGCCCAAATAGGTCAGGGTCAGCAGGGCGGCTTTGTCGTTCAAATAAGGCAGGGCCGCTTTGGCCATGGCGGGAAAGCTGTAGGCGCTGATGTCGTGCGCGATCTTGAAGCCTTCGCGCGACAAGCCATCCAAAAAGTCACCTGCAATGGCTTCCCGTGGGGCATAGCCAATGGCGTGCACAAAGCCGTCAATCTTGGGCCATGTGGCCGACAAGTCGGAGAACAGTTTTTCAATTTGTTCGTCGCTGCCGACATCGCAGTCAAAAATCAAGTTCGAGCCAAAATCAGCCGCAAATTCGGTGATGCGGTCTTTGAATCGCTCGCCCACGTAGCTGAACGCCAACTCAGCGCCTTGCGCGTGGCACGCCTTGGCGATGCCATAGGCGATGGAACGGTTGGATAAAACGCCGGTGATCAACAACTTTTTCCCCGACAGAAATCCTGTTTTTGCAGACATGCCTTCAACTCCTGAAAAATGTGTGCAGAATTGTCTCATGCGAACAACCCCGTGCCGAATTTGGACGACCTGCTTATTGGCCCTCGGCCTGTATTCGGCCAGCACCACGTGGGCGGCACACGCTTACGGGCAGTTTGGGGACATCCAATACCCCGCAGGCTTTGCCCATTTTTCGTACGTCAACCCCCATGCGCCGAAGGGGGGAGAGATGGTGTTGGTGCCGCCAACGCGCCAGTCTAATTTCGACAAGTACAACCCCTTCACGCTCAAAGGCAGTGCGCCACCGGCCATGTTGAGCATGATGTTTGACACCTTGATGGTGGGCAATATGGACGAGCCCACCACCGCCTATGGCTTGTTGGCCTCGGACATCCAGGTGGCGCCGGATCGCAAGTCGGTGACCTTTCAGATCCATCCTCAGGCCCGTTTTCACAATGGCGATCCGGTACTGGCCATCGACGTGCGGCATTCTTTTGAGCGCATCACCAGCAAACAAGCGGCGCCGCAATACCGCACCTATTTTGGCGAAGTGAAGTCCGCCACGGTGTTGGGTGAGCGCAGCATCCGCTTTGATTTTGTGCGCCCCAACAGCGAGTTGCCACTGATCGTGGGCGGTCTGCCTGTGTTCAGTCACAAATGGGGCTTGCAGGGTCAACAGCACAAACCGCTGGATCAAATGGTGATGGATGTCCCGATCACGTCGGGTCCTTACCGAATTGGGCCGGTGCAGTTTGGCAAAGACATCACTTATGTGCGCGACCCCTCGTATTGGGCCAAAGACCTGAATGTGCGCAAAGGCCTGTTTAACTTTGACCGCATCACCTACAAAATTTACAAAGACAGCACCGCACAGCTCGAGGCCTTCAAGGCCGGCGAGTTCGACTACATGCAGTCGTTCATTGCGCGAGAGTGGGCCAGGGCGTTCACCGGCCGGGCTTTTGAAAAGGGCGAGCTCATCAAGGCTGAATTGCCGCACGGCAACGCAGGGGATTTTCAAGGCTTCCAATTCAACCTGAGGCGCGACAAGTTCAAGGACGTTCGCGTGCGACAGGCCATCGCATTGGCGATGGATTTCGAATGGCTAAACCGCCAACTTTTTTACAACGCCTACAGCCGTGTTCGGGGCTATTTTGTGGCCAGCGATTTTGAGGCCAAGGGCTTGCCCGGCCCAGAAGAGCTGGCCTTGCTGCAACCCTTGCGCAGCCAGTTGCCGTCAGCGGTGTTCGAGCAAGAAGTGCCGCAGCCCCCGCAGACCCAATTGGCACTCGACAGCGGCCACACCTTGCGCGACCACCTGCGCCAAGCGCGCGACTTGTTGCAAGCAGCGGGCTGGACTTACCGCGACGGTGCACTGCGCAATGCGGCGGGACAGGCCATGACCTTGGAGTTTTTGGACAACTCCGGCTCGATGGGGCGCGTCGTCACGCCTTTCGCCAAAAACCTTGAAAAGTTGGGAATCAAGGTGCAGTACAAGGTCATTGACTTTGCGTTGTTGCAAAAACGCATGGATGTTTTTGACTTTGACATCATCAGCAGCCGTACCGTGGGCAGCGAGGCGCCAGGCACCGAGTTGTTGGAACGTTTTGGAAGCAAGGCGGCCGACATCGAAGGCTCTGGCAATGTGTTGGGTCTGAAAAATCCGGCGGTGGACGCTTTGCTGGACAAAGTGGTGAGTGCCACTTCGCGAGACGAGTTGGTGGCCAGCTTGCGAGCACTCGACCGGGTGTTGCGCCATGGGCACTATGTGGTGCCCCATTGGTATGGGGCGGTGCACCGAGTTTCTTGGCGTGCCTCCGTTTTTGACCGGCCCGCCAAGTTGCCTCGTTTCTACCAGCCAGAAGCTTTGGTGACCTCGGTCTGGTGGTCAAAAGCCGCGGCTCAGAAAGGCCCTTGACCCATGCTGGCGTACATCTTGAAGCGCTTGTTGCTGATGATTCCCACTTTGTTCGGAATCATGCTGATGACCTTTGTGGTGATTCAGTTTGTGCCCGGTGGCCCAGTTGAGCAAATGGTGGCTCAGCTGCAAGGGCGTGACACCGGCGGAGAAGGTGCCGCTGCAGCCGGAAGCGGTTACCGTGGTCGCCAAGGGGTGGACGCCGCCAGAATCACCGAGATCAAGGCTTTGTACGGGTTTGACAAGCCGCCGATCGAGCGCTTTTGGATGATGCTCAAGCAATTTGCGCAGTTTGATTTGGGCAAAAGCTTTTTTCACAACAAAGATGTGTGGAGTCTGATCAAAGAAAAATTACCGGTCTCCATCAGCTTGGGCTTGTGGACATTTTTCTTGAGTTACCTGATTTCGGTGCCCTTGGGTATCGCCAAGGCGGTGCGCGCGGGCAGCCGATTTGACACTCTGACAAGTGTCTTGGTGTTGGTGGGCTACGCCATTCCGGGTTTTGTTTTGGGAGTGGCTTTGCTGGTGATTTTTGGCGGACAGTTGCAGTGGTTCCCGCTGCGCGGCCTGACTTCGTCCAATTGGGAACAGCTCAGTTTGGGGGCCAAGGTGGTGGACTATTTGTGGCACATCGCATTGCCGGTCACTGCCAGTGTCTTGGGTTCATTTGCGGTCATCACCATGTTGACCAAGAACGCCTTTTTGGAAGAGATTCGCAAGCAGTATGTCTTGACTGCGCGGGCCAAAGGCTTGCCTGAAAATCGGGTGCTCTACCGGCACGTCATGCGCAATGCCTTGATCCCTTTGGTCACCGGCTTTCCTGCGGCTTTTATCGGTGCGTTTTTCACAGGGTCTTTGTTGATCGAAACGCTGTTCTCGCTCGATGGGTTGGGCTTGCTCAGTTATGAGGCGGTGATTCGGCGCGATTACCCCGTGGTGCTGGGCACTTTGTATTTGTTCACCTTGATCGGCTTGGTCACCAAACTGATCAGCGATTTGTGCTACCTGTGGGTAGATCCTCGAGTGAAGTTTGACCGATGAGCACCTCTGTCACTGCACCCTCTGTTGGGCAAGTTTCGCCGACGGTCCGCGCTTGGCAGCGGTTCAAACGCAACCGCTTGGGGCTCGGCAGTCTCGTGGTTTTTGTAGCACTTTTTGTGTTGAGCTTGGCCGCTGAGTTTTGGTCCAACGACAAGCCCTTGGTGGTGCGTTTTCAGGGCCAGTGGTACTTTCCGGTGGTGCAAACATTGCCTGAAAAAACGTTTGGCGGTGACTTCGATACGCCGGCGGATTACTTGGACCCCTTCATTCAGCAGCAACTGAAAAAAGAAGGCAATTGGGCCTTGCAAGCGCCGAATCCTTACCACCACAGCACCCTTGACTATTTCGCCCCCTTGCCCAATCCGGCACCGCCCAATGCACGCAATCTGCTGGGCACCGATGACCGGGGCCGCGATGTATTGGCCCGATTGATTTATGGTTTCAGGGTGTCGGTGTTGTTTGCTTTGGCACTGACTTTGTTTGGCGTCGCGTTGGGGGTGTTGACGGGCGCGGTACAAGGCTTTTTTGCAGGAAAAACCGACTTGGTTTTTCAGCGCTTCATTGAAATTTGGAGCGCCATGCCCGAGTTGTATTTGCTGATTATTTTTTCGGCGGTGTTCGAGCCCAGCGTGGGGCTGTTGCTGATTTTGCTCAGCTTGTTTGGATGGATGGGCTTGTCGGACTATGTGCGTGCAGAGTTTTTGCGCAACCGCCAACTCGACTATGTGAAGTCGGCACGGGCGCTGGGTTTGGGGCATTGGCAAATCATCTGGCGGCATGTTTTGCCCAACAGCATGACGCCCGTGGTGACTTTTTTGCCTTTCCGCATGAGTGGCGCGATTTTGGCTTTGACTTCACTCGATTTTCTGGGTTTGGGGGTGCCCCCCGGCACGCCTTCCTTGGGTGAGTTGTTGGCCCAAGGCAAAAACAACATCGACGCGTGGTGGATTTCGCTGTCCACCTTTGGCGTCTTGGTGCTGACCTTGTTGCTGTTGACTTTCATGGGCGATGCCTTGCGCGATGCGCTCGATCCCAGAAAGGCCGACAAATGAACACGCAGATGCAGCCCCCCTTGTTAGAGCTTGTCGATTTGTGCATTGCCTTTGCAGGGCAAGAAGTGGTGCATGGAGTCAACCTGCGCATTCGTTCCGGTGAGCGGGTGGCCCTGGTGGGCGAGTCGGGTTCGGGCAAGTCGGTCACCGCTTTGTCGGTGTTGCGCTTGCTGGAGTCGGCTCAAGTCTCGGGCCAAGTGCTGTGGCAGGGCCAAGACGTATTGCTGCAATCGGCGGCTGAAATGCAGCGCATTCGTGGCGATGAGATCGCCATGATTTTTCAAGAGCCCATGACCGCGCTGAACCCTTTGATGACCATCGGTCAACAAATTTCAGAAGTGCTGCAACTGAAAAAAGGCTTGTTGCCCAGAGAAGCAGAGGCGCGTTCGGTGCAGTTGTTGCTTGAAACCGGCATCGATGAAGCCGATCGCCGCAGCCAAAGCTACCCCCACCAGCTGTCTGGGGGCCAAAGGCAGCGCGCCATGATGGCCATGGCCTTGGCCTCAGAGCCCAAACTCTTGTTGGCCGACGAGCCCACCACGGCACTCGACGCCAGTTTGCGAATGCAAATGTTGAATTTGCTGGCGGACTTGCAGAAAAAAACCGGCATGGCGGTGCTGCTCATCACCCATGATTTGGCCTTGGTGCGACACTTTGCAGACCGTGTGGCGGTCATGGAAAAGGGCCATTTGGTGGAAGAGGGCGATGTGCAGTCTGTTTTCTCAGGCGCGCACCACCCGTACACCCAAAAGCTGTTGGACAGTCGCCCCAGTCGCGAGGGGCTGTTGCCCGCCCAAGAAGATGCCGCCCCGTTGTTGGTGGCCAAAGACTTGCAGGTGCGTTATCCCAAGGCCACGCCCGGCTTTCGCGGGTGGTTTCGGCAAGACCTGTTCACGGCCTTGCATGGCGCAACTTTCAATTTGGCAGCGGGACAAACGCTGGGGGTGATGGGCGAATCGGGCTCGGGCAAGTCCAGTTTGGCGCAGGCGGTATTGGGCTTGATCTCCTTTGCGGGCGAACTGGCGTTGGGTGGGCAAACCTGGCAAAACGTGCCCACCAAAGACAAGCCTTTGCGTCAGCGAGTGCAGGTGGTCTTTCAAGACCCCTACGGCAGCCTTTCCCCCCGCATGACGGTGGGGGAAATTGTCGCGGAGGGCCTGCGCTTGCACCAAGCCACATTGAGCGAGGCTGCTGTTGAGCAGCAGGTGGTGGCCACTTTGGCTGAAGTGGGGCTGACGGCCGCAGAATTTCCAGATTTGCTGAACCGCTACCCCCATGCTTTTTCTGGGGGGCAAAGGCAGCGCATCGCTTTGGCGCGGGCCTTGGTGGTCAATCCTGACTTGTTGGTTTTGGACGAGCCCACCAGCGCGCTGGATGTGACGGTGCAAAAACAGATTTTGCAGCTGCTGCAAGACCTACAAAAACAAAAAAAGATTGCTTTTTTACTCATCACGCACGACATCGATGTCTTGCGGGCCATGGCGCATCAGGTCATGGTCCTAAAGGCAGGGCAAGTCGTCGAGTCGGGGCCCGCTGAACGTGTGCTGGAGATGCCTGCACACAGTTACACCCGCAGTTTGTTGGAGGCCTTTCCAAAAGGGTGATTCAAGACACACAGCAAGAGCCACTTTCTGCCTTAAAAATCACGCACTTAGCGCGTTTTTCGGCTAGAATATTGTCTTCACGACCAAACGGGCGGGTTTTCACCGCCCGTTTTTTTTGGGTCTTTCTTTTTTAACGTTGATCTTTCGAAGCTCTGTGGCGCTGCAGCAAATTGTTCAAGAAACCGTGACTGGACTGGGTTATGACCTGGTCGAGATTGACCGCACAGCGGGCGGTTTGTTGCGCATCACCATTGACTGGCCTTGGCAGCCCGGCACCGAAATGTTTGTCAACGTCGAGGATTGCGAAAAAGTCAATCGGCAACTGCAGTTCGCTTTGGAAGTCGACGGCGTGGCCTACAACCGGCTTGAAGTGTCCTCGCCCGGCATTGACCGTCCCTTGCGTCATGAAAAAGATTTTGAACGCTTTGCGGGTGAGTTGATTGACATCACCCTCAAGGCCCCGATGGGTGAAAGTGCTGGCGGTTTGGTCAGCGCCAACCGCAAAAAATTTCGCGGCACCCTCGAGCGAACCGATGCGGCAGACACGTGGCAAATCGTCTGGAGCGATGAGCCTGCGGTGAAACCCGGTCAAAAAATCAGCAAAAAACGAGTCCCTGCGCCGTTGCACGCGCTGGGCTTCAAATTGAATGAATTACGCGAGGCCCGTTTGGCGCCCGTGGTCGATTTCAAAGGGCGCAAGCCGAAGGTAGAAACCGGCTCTTAAGAGTCTGGTTTTACACATTTTTATCGGGTTTGATCCGCAAACCCAATGGAACAGGAGAGTCAAGTCATGAATCGCGAAATGTTGATGTTGGTCGAAGCCATCTCACGTGAAAAGAACGTGGAGCGCGACGTGGTGTTCGGTGCGGTCGAAGCCGCGCTGGCCCAAGCCACCAAAAAGTTGTACGCCGGTGAGGTGGACATTCGCGTCGCCGTGGACCGTGACAACGGCAACTACGAGACTTTCCGCCGTTGGCATGTGGTGCCCGACGAAGCGGGTCTGCAATTGCCTGAGCAAGAGATTTTGTTGTTCGAAGCCAAAGAGCAAATCCCCGACATCGAGGTCGACGAGTACATCGAAGAGTCCATCGAGTCTCTGCCCATCGGCCGCATTGGCGCCATGGCCGCCAAGCAAGTGATTTTGCAAAAAATCCGCGATGCCGAGCGCGAAATGCTCTTGAACGACTTCATGTCGCGTGGCGAGAAGATTTTTGTCGGCACAGTGAAACGCATGGACAAGGGCGACATTATTTGCGAAGCGGGTCGCATTGAAGGCCGTTTGCGTCGCAGCGAAATGATCCCCAAAGAAAACCTGCGCAGTGGCGACCGTGTGCGCGCCATGATCATGGAGGTCGACTTGACCCTGCGTGGCGCTCCCATCTTGTTGTCGCGCTCGGCCCCTGAGTTCATGATTGAGTTGTTCCGGCAAGAAGTGCCTGAAATCGAACAAGGTCTGCTCGAAATCAAAACCTGCGCCCGCGATCCCGGTTCGCGCGCCAAGATCGCTGTCTTGTCGCACGACAAGCGCGTTGACCCCATCGGCACCTGCGTCGGCGTGCGCGGCACCCGCGTCAACGCGGTCACCAACGAGTTGGCCGGCGAGCGTGTGGACATCGTGTTGTGGAGCGAAGACCCCGCCCAATTTGTGATCGGCGCCTTGGCCCCAGCCAACGTGCAGTCGATCGTGGTGGACGAAGAAAAACACGCCATGGACGTGGTGGTGGACGAGGAAAACTTGGCCATCGCGATTGGCCGTGGCGGCCAAAACGTGCGTTTGGCTTCTGACCTCACCGGCTGGAAAATCAACATCATGGATGCCGCCGAGTCGGCTCAAAAGCAGGCCGAAGAAACCACCGGTATTCGCCAGCTGTTCATGGAAAAACTCGATGTGGACCAAGAAATTGCCGACATCCTGATCAGCGAAGGCTTCACCAGCTTGGAAGAAGTGGCGTATGTGCCGATTCAAGAAATGCTGGAGATCGAAAGCTTCGACGAAGAGACCATCAACGAGTTGCGTTCACGCGCCAAAGACGCGTTGCTGACCCTCGAAATCGCACGCGAAGAGAGCGTGGAAGACGTTTCGCAAGACCTGCGTGATTTGCCCGGGCTGACGCCTGAGCTGATCTCTAAGCTGGTTGAAGCGGGTATTCATACCCGTGACGACTTGGCTGACTTGGCCACCGACGAACTGACTGACATCACTGCTCAGACAGCCGAAGAGGCGACCGCCCTGATCATGAAAGCCCGCGAACATTGGTTTGCTGGCCAAGCCTGAAGCTATGGAGGCTTGAACACAATATGTCCAGTACCACTGTTGCCGAGTTCGCAAACGAACTCAAAAAATCTGCCGATGTCTTGCTCGATCAGTTGCGATCGGCAGGCGTTGCCAAGAGTGCAGACAGCGACACGCTGACCGACTCTGACAAGCAAAAATTGCTCAGCTACCTGCAGGCCAGCCATGGCACTGTGACCACCGATCGTAAAAAAATCACCTTGGTGAAGAAATCCACCAGCGAAATCAAGCAAGCCGATGCTTCTGGCAAGGCCCGCACGATTCAGGTGGAAGTGCGTAAAAAGCGCACGCTGATCAAGCGTGACGACGAACCTGCGGCAGAAAGCGCTGCAGAGTCGCAAGAGGCCTTGATTGACCACGCCGATTTGGCGCGTCGCGAAGAAGAGGCCCGCCGCCAAGCGGAGCTGATTCGCCGCCAAGAAGAAGAGTTGGCTGAAAAGCGCCGCCTGCGTGAAGCACAAGAGGCCAAGCAACGCTCTGAGCTGGAAGCACAAGAAGCTCAATCGCGCGCTGAAGTGCAGTCTTTGACAGATGCGGCCGCTTTGGCCGCTGGCCAAGCAAGTGGTGCCAAACCCACCTTGAGCCGCGAAGAACGCGAGCAATTGGCTCGCGCTGAAGCCGCCAGCCTCAATGCCGCATCGCAAGTGAAAACAGTTTCCGCTGGCACTGCCGCCAGCGCCGAAAGTGCTGCTGCGACCAAGGCCGCCGAATTGGCCGAAGCCGCTGCGGCCAAAGCCAAAGCGGACAAAGAAGCACGCGAAGCTGCAGCCCAAAAAGCAGCGGCCGATTCAAAGGCCAAAGCCGACGAAGACTCGGCCCGTGCCGTTGATCTGGATCTGCGTCGCCGTAAAGCTTTGGCCGAAGCCGAAGCGATTCGCTCGATGATGAGTGCCCCTAAAAAGGTCTTGGTGGCCAAGAAGGACGAGGCGAAAGCCGAGCCCAAAGCCGCCGTCAAAGGCACTTTGCACAAACCTGCTGGCACACCTGCTCCTGGCGCTCGTGCGGCGGCAGCCCAAGCGGCAGCGCCGTCATCGCCGGGTGGCAACAAAGAAGTCAAGTCGGCCAAGTTGTCGTCCAGCTGGGCGGGTGATCCAGCCAAGAAAAAAGCCATTCCTACCCGTGGCGACACGAGCGGTGGCGTGGGACGCAACAACTGGCGCGCAGGCCCTCGCGGTCGCCGTGGCAATGACCGCGATCGCGAAGACGCGCAAACCCAACAAGCGCCTACCGAAGTGCGCGTGCTCGAAGTGCACGTGCCAGAAACCATCACGGTGGCCGAGTTGGCCCACAAGATGGCCATCAAGGCTTCAGAGGTCATCAAGCATTTGATGAAGCTGGGCCAAATGGCCACCATGAACCAACCGCTGGACCAAGACACCGCCATGATCGTGGTGGAAGAAATGGGCCACAAAGCAGTGGTGGCTGCATTGGACGATCCTGAAGCGTTCACCGACGAAGAAGTCTCCGATCAACAAGCCGAGTTGTTGCCCCGCGCGCCGGTGGTCACCGTCATGGGCCACGTCGACCACGGTAAAACCTCGTTGCTGGACTACATTCGCCGTGCCAAAGTGGCTTCGGGCGAAGCCGGTGGTATCACCCAACACATTGGGGCTTACCACGTCGAGACGCCTCGCGGCATGATCTCTTTCTTGGACACGCCCGGTCACGAGGCCTTCACGGCCATGCGTGCCCGTGGTGCCCAGGCCACCGACATCGTGATCTTGGTGGTGGCGGGTGACGACGGTGTGATGCCGCAAACCAAAGAAGCCATCAAGCACGCCAAGGCCGCGGGTGTGCCCATCGTGGTCGCCATCAACAAGATGGACAAGCCCGATGCCAACATCGAGCGCGTGCGCAGCGAGTTGATTTCTGAAGAAGTGGTTCCCGAAGAGTTCGGTGGCGATTCGCCATTTGTCTCGGTCTCTGCCAAGACCGGTTTGGGCATCGACGACTTGCTTGAGCAAGTGTTGTTGCAAGCCGAAGTGCTGGAGCTCAAAGCCCCCGTGCAAGCGGCCGCCAAGGGTTTGGTCATCGAAGCCCGTTTGGACAAAGGCCGTGGCCCTGTCGCCACCATCTTGGTCCAGTCCGGTACTTTGAACACCGGCGACGTGGTGTTGGCGGGTCAAACCTTTGGCCGCGTGCGCGCCATGTTGGATGAAAACGCGCAACCGATCAAAACGGCGGGCCCCTCGATTCCAGTCGAGATTCAAGGCTTGACCGAAGTGCCGCAAGCCGGTGACGAGTTCATGGTCATGGGCGATGAGCGCCGTGCCCGCGAGATCGCCACTTACCGCGCAGGCAAGTTCCGCAACACCAAATTGGCCAAGCAACAAGCGGCCAAACTGGAAAACATGTTCACCGACATGGCGGCCGGCGAAGTCAAGATGTTGCCGATCATCGTCAAGGCCGACGTGCAGGGCTCGCAAGAAGCCTTGGGCGCCTCCTTGCTCAAGTTGTCCAACGAAGAAGTCAAAGTCCAGTTGGTTTACTCCGGCGTGGGTGGCATCAGCGAATCGGACGTCAACTTGGCGATTGCCTCCAAGGCCATCGTGATCGGTTTCAACGTGCGTGCCGATGCCGGTGCGCGCAAACTGGCCGAAGGCAATGGCGTTGATCTGCACTACTACAACATCATTTACGACGCTGTAGACGAGCTGAAAGCCGCCATGTCCGGCATGTTGGCCCCTGAGCAGCGCGAAGAAATCATGGGCATGGCCGAGATTCGGACCGTGTTTGTGGCCTCCAAGATCGGTACGGTGGCGGGTTGTATGGTCACATCGGGCCAAGTCACGCGTAACGCCAAGTTCCGCTTGCTGCGCGACAACGTGGTCATCTACACCGGCGAACTCGACTCGCTCAAACGCCTCAAAGACGACGTCCGCGAAGTCAAAGAAGGCTTCGAGTGCGGTATCAAACTCAAGAACTACAACGACATCAAAGAAGGCGATCAACTCGAATTCTTCGACGTCAAGGAAATCGCGAGAACGCTGTAAATGGCGCGAAAAAAGCCGTCGTCTGTGCCCAATCGCGGTTTCCGCGTGGCCGACCAGATCCAACGCGATCTGGCCGAGTTGATCGCGCGAGAGTTGAAAGACCCGCGCGTGGGCATGGTCACGCTGAATGCGATCGAGGTCACGCCTGATTACGCGCATGCCAAGGTGTATTTCAGTGTCTTGACGGGTAACCCCGAAGAGGCCACTGAAGGCCTGAATGCGGCGGCTGGTTTTTTGCGCAACGGCTTGTTCAAACGCTTGCGCATCCACCCCGTGCCGACCTTGCATTTTTTGTTTGACCGCACCACAGAGCGTGCATCCGACATGAATGCCTTGATCGCCAAAGCCGTGTCTTCACGCGCCCAGGAGGACTGAGCATGAACGCGCCACGCACCAGGGTGCAGCGGCGCCCTGTGCATGGGGTGCTGCTGCTGGACAAACCGCTGGGACTTTCCAGCAACCAAGCTTTGCAAAAAGCCAAATGGCTTTTGCGCGCCGAAAAGGCAGGCCATACCGGCACGCTCGACCCCTTGGCCAGCGGTGTTTTGCCGCTGTGTTTTGGCGCAGCCACCAAGTTCAGTCAACTGCATCTGGACGCCGACAAAATTTACGAAACCACCATTCGTCTGGGCACCAAAACCAGCACAGGCGATGCCGAAGGCGATGTGCTCGAAGTGCGAGAAGTGTCATGTTCGGTGGGTACAGTGGTTGAAGTGTTGGACCGGTTCATGGGGCCGATCCGGCAAATTCCACCGATGCACAGTGCTTTGAAAAAAGACGGCAAGCCTTTGTACGAATACGCCCGAAGTGGTGAAACCGTTGAGCGCGAAGCACGCGATGTGGTGATCCATGACTTGGAGTTGCTGGACATGGCGCTGAAGGGCGAAGAGCCGTTTTTGCGTCTGCGTGTGCATTGCAGCAAGGGCACCTACATCCGCACATTGGGTGAAGACATTGGCGAAGCTTTGGGATGCGGTGGCCATTTGGTGGCCCTGCGCAGAGTGGCCACGGGCCTATTTGAAGCGGGTCAGTGCGTCAGCCTCGACGCTTTGGAGGCCATGGAAGAGGGCCAACGTTTGAGCGCGGTGCAGCCTGTAGATGTGTTGTTGCCGGGCTTTACCGCACTGCATTTGGAAGGCGATGAAGCCTCGCGTTTTTTGAATGGGGTGCGCCGTCGCGGCCCTTGGGTTGATTGTGATCAAGTCGTGGTGTACGGAGAACATCCTCGCGCCTTGCTGGGAACAGCAGTGGTGCATGACGGCGAATTGATTCCGGGTCGCTTGTTGAGCCCGATCGAAATTCAACAGATTTTGGAAAAATCACCTGCAACCGAGCCAATGCTGGCCGAGCAGGTTTAAAGGAAGAGAAAGCATGAGCAAGCAAATTCGCAACATCGCCATCATTGCGCACGTTGACCACG
>JACCDL010077808.1_pt1 | contig 14660 bp, 10 predicted proteins | sample 7441931 | NCBI WGS metagenome assembly JACCDL01 (sample SAMN15323437, study PRJNA562643) | freshwater metagenome | isolation source: river surface water | place: USA:Blue River Watershed | collected 2017-08-16 | reverse complement strand
CAACCTTGCCCTCAATCAAACCGGAGCCGTCATCGGTCACGGTAATTGTCAAAGTTTTCTTTTCACGCGCAGCTTCAACCTGAATGGTTCCACTGCGATCAGATAGGCCGTGCTCCACGGCATTTGCTACCACTTCGGTTAGCACCAGGGCCAAAGGAGTTGAACGCTCGGCGGCCAATTCGCCAAAGCTTCCAAAGAACTCTGTCTTCACCGTGGTGTGATATCCGGCAATTTCTGGCACCAGCAACAGAATGCGCTTAAAGATCTGATCGAAGGAAATTTCCTGATCGATACCCTCTGAGAGCACATCGTGAACTACCGCGATAGCGCTCACGCGCCGCATCGCCTGAGCCAGTGACTCTTTGACTTCATCAGAATCACTTTGCCTTGATTGCAGTCGCAATAACGACGCCACCGTTTGCAGGTTGTTCTTGACTCGATGATGAATCTCTCGAATCGTCATGTCTTTGGTAATCAGGGCACGTTCGCGAACTCGAAGTTCAGTTACGTCTCGACATAAAACCACGCCGCCAACGCGCTCCTCCCCCTCATAAAGTGGGATCGAGCGAACTGCGATTGTCACCTTTTCAAATTCCAGGTCAGTACGCCAAGCTCCCTTGGCAGTCAGAACCAGTGGCAGCCCCTCATCTAGCTGATCCTGACGAAGATCTAGACCGGTGATGCTTTCTGCAAACAGTCGGCCCTCCAGATCGCCATCCACGCCAGCACGATTAAACATCGAAAGCGCGTTAGGGCTCGCGAATAGCACTCGGCCACTCTGGTCCAAACGCACCAGTCCGTCATTGGCACGTGGCGCTCCGCGCTTAGAATCGCTGCCCGCCTCGGCAATTGGGAAAGCGCCGCGGCTGACCATTTGAAGCAAGCTGTTTCCAATTGCAACGAAGTTCAGCTGCAGCTTGTTGGGGACTCGAGATTCACCCAGGTTGGTGTGGCGGGTTATAACCGCAATGGGGGCAGAATCGGTCTGTTTTCCCGGTGCGAAAACCGGATAAGCGTCGATTTTTGTTCTTACGCCCTCGTAATTGGTCGGTTCATCAGACAACACCGGAAGCCCGGAATTCCAAGCTGCCTGAATGTTCTGATCCCAGTCATACCGGGAGGGAGTACCCGTAATGTCTCGGTAAAACAATGTTGCCGCAGCCGCCGGACGAGCGTGTGCCGCCGCTTGCAACTTTCCCGCCTTTGGGGTCCACAAGACGAGATCGCCAAAAGCCAAATCGGCGATAAGTTGCCAATCGGCCAGCAACGTCCTAAGCCACTGCTGAGAATTAGAGTCCTGTTTGACCACCCTCCGAGTTTAGCCCTGTCGGGTGTTGGTCGAACTGTGATTGGTTTACCCCTCTTTGGGAAAGTCAGGTACCGATATTTTCACGTTTCGAAGCTGGTGCGACTGCGTGGGGCCATAGGCCCCATTGCGAAGAATGTACTTCACTGGAAAATTCAGTAGCTCAACCCCAGGTGTAGTCACACTCGGATTTAGCCAAAGCTCGGGATACTGCACTGGGGTCATAAATAGGGGGTCCGAGTGAGATAAAAGCAGCGCGGCACACTCTTTTGACTTGGGCTTTCGCGTCCAGAGACCGTTGTCACTTCTAGCGAGCCGAGTCGTCCCATCCTCGAAAATCTCTAAGACAGTGGACCCAAATAGAGCGTCGAACCGGTGAATGTGAGAGTCGCCAATTGAAAAACTGTTTTCCAAGATAGCCAAGACAAGAGGATGCTCCAAATTTTTGTACGACTTCCTTTTTGATTCAATTTTCTTTCTGAGTGCAATGTCGTCGTTGATGGGCGAGAGACTGCCTCGAGAGTCAGCACTCACCAACGAAATCTCGGTTCCGCTCTGGAGCCTCAGCGGAACCGCCTCAATAACCCAATCGTCACATGAAATTACGGATGCTTGGCCCGTGAGATCTTGAGAAACGGATATTGAGGATTCGAGCCTATTTATCTCCTGAAGGAGAAGTCCGGCTATCTTCTTGACAGAGGGTTTGTGACTGCTGCGAGTTTTCAAAGTTAACAAGAAGGTGATTCCTCTGCACCTTATGCCCTTCAATTCCTTGATGACGTCATCCCACAGTGGATCTTTGTCAGGGAAACGAACAGTAGCCTCCACGTAAAAGGTTGTACCGTCTTTCGAGGCCTTGAAATCAGGTGTCGAAGAACCCAGAACTTTCTCCAGCTTTTCGGTCTTGAAGCCTTGAGATCTCAGATGCCAATTGACAAACAGTTCCCAAGTTGCAGATCGCACCTGATCCTCTCTGGGCGAATGAAGGCTGCCGACAAGCCCGGGATCAATTTCATTTGGCCAAGCCTCCAACCACGTTTGCACGTTTAATAGGGCCCGTTGAACCATTGAATTTGAATACTGAGCAAAGGAAACGGCGAGCCGACCTTCAGGGGAAGTTATGTATTCATTGCCTATCGGCTGACGCATCAAACTCCTCCCCGCCTCACAAAAAATTACTCTCCCTTGACCAATCGGAATTTGACCTCATATCTATAGAACTCAATGTTCCGGGTCACAACCAGTGCTCTCCTCAAATTCAAGTCATCTTCTGACCCAATAATTATCCCTCGTACAGTTTGATGTTTCTCCGCCAAAACCTCTGTGACGTATCCCATGTAGCGTTGAATTTGACCTACAACTACGTCACTCACCCGACCCCGCTTTAACTCAATCACTAGCAGTTCCTTGAAGTTTTTACTAACGGCAAGAATGTCCATACGCCCTGTATCCGTTGGATATTCAATTCCGACACGTTGACCTTCATCTTCAAATATGTCGTATTTTCTCCCAAGTTCAGTGTTCGACCAATTCGATACTAGGAACTCCTTTAGCTGAGACTCGAGCGCGAACACCACTTCATCCTCAACCTCAACTTCTGCGCGTGAGTTGACGCTCTTAGGGGAGGCGATTAGTGCGTCTATTTCAGAGGCGTGTTGAGTCACCTCACTACAAGTACCCACGGAGCCAGTCGACCTTCTAAGCCCCATGGACATGGCTGAACGTTCAAGTAGCTCTGGATACCAGGCAACTCTTCGTCGGTGTGGAAGATTGCCCCCTTTGATGAAAAAATAGTCACCTATAACTTCACCTACGAAATACTGGCCTTTCCCATTGGGGCTCAAAATAATATCGCCTTGTTGAATTCCTTTGGCTACAGTCCAAGTGAACCCACATGACAGACCCGCACCAACTTTTGACTTCTCGGGATTTTCTTTTAGATAGATGGGAATGAATTCTTTGTTGAACTCGCGCCAATTCTCGCTCAAGTGCTTGCTGAGATCTTTGTCCTTGAACCAATCGACACCTATAAACCCGCCTTCTCTCGCCTCGGCGGAGTAGACACTCGCTTTCCCCAACATCACTCTGAAGTATTTTTTCATTCCAAGGCCCTAACTAAAATTCTGCAATCGGCATGCCCGACGATTGCCCTTAACTCTCAAGAACATCCACATTAATTAGCTTGGAATGCCCGAGTCTGCCCCACTTTCACTTTCAGCTACGTACTGCTTGATTCTCTCAACGACTTCATCACGAAGGTCTTCGACCATTGAAAATGTCTCCGTCTCTCCGCCTTTAGATCCCATACTCGCACGATCTAGGAATTGAGGGAGGCCAACTTCGAGCCGAATCCACTGGAATAGTGCCTTTTCGGCTGCCTTTGCCACCTGACCTCGTGTTTGAATTCGAAATACTAGGTGCCATCCAGATCGTTCAAACTTCTCTAAGCGACTATTCCCTCTAGAGTTTGTGATTCCAATCTTCCACGCCATCAAAGTTCGGTTTTCAATGAAATAGAGGGTCGCCTCCTCAATTTGCGAGAAGCCATATTTTGCACACTTGGGGCAACCCGTTTGTTTTCTATTTGCAACGCGTGCCTCCCATTCATGGCCTTGGTTGCAAACCCACCAAGCCTTGGCGCCACTTACGGCAGCTACTTGACTCGGCAGGAGGGTATTTCGCGAACTCCATTCCGCGGCGAGATGCGGTGACGTGGTCGCTAGATCATTGACACCGGGCACGATGACATTTCCAGCGCATGCTGGGCAACCGTGCCCCTTTGTCACATTTTTCACTTGAGTTTGCCAACTATGGCCCGAACTGCATCTAAACCAAACTTTTTTGTCCGACATCGGTTGAATTTGCTCTGGGGTCAGTGGGTGGTTCTTGCTGATGTCCCATTTCTCTGCCAAGTCGGGATGCAGGGATTTGAAATCATTAAATCCGGCTAAAACCTCTCGTCCCTGACAAAACTTGCATCCACGGTTTCGACCAACCTTGTCCCAAGCCGACATCTCATACTCGTGACCAAGACTGCAACGCCAAAAGAACTTCCTGTTAGAACCAGCAACGATCATTTCGGGGGTCGTGGGGAGATTTTTTTCGTAAACCCAGTCTCTGGCATGTTCTGGGTTGGTTGTAGCAAGGTCATTGAAACCAGCGAGGACTCTCTGATTTATGCAGATTGGGCACCGGGCTCCTTTGGCACGAGAGGATATCCGGGCTTGCCATTCGTGTCCAAGTTCACACAGCCACCACGCGTTGAGGCTTGAGCTTGGGCTTAACTTCTCTGCCTTCAGTGCTCCATTTTTGGATGGATGCCACTGCGACCAGGGGCGGTTTCCAAGATCGTTCGTCACCTACACCCCCAGTTATGGTTCTACCTTGAAGTACGATGTTGAATCCGAAATGGCTGCCGGGACTGAGTTAGCCAAATCCGAATGCTTCTAATTCTTGAAGAACGCGCTTCCCGAGCCGCCCGGCTTTGGTTTCTGTGCTTGAGAAGCTGCAGGGTTCCGCTCCTTGTGTGAGTCAACATCCCCATGTTCATCAGGAGCGCTGTAGGTCAGCTGCTGAGGTTGTTGAACCTCGACCTGAGGCTCAGCCTGCTTCAGCTCGATGTTGAACAGGAACTGAACCGCCTCCTCACGAATACCAGCCATCATGTCGATAAACATGCCATAACCTTCACGCTGGTACTCCACCAAAGGATCACGCTGGGCCATGGCGCGCAGGCCAATACCCTCCTTCAAGTAGTCCATCTCGTAGAGGTGGTCACGCCACTTGCGGTCGATAACCGAGAGCATTACTCGACGCTCCAGTTCGCGCATAACCTCCTCGCCGACCTCCTTGGTACGGTTTGCGTAGGCAATGCGAGCATCGGACAGGATCTCTTCAATTAGCCAGTTGCGAGTCAGCTTGGCTCGCGAGCCAGCCGCCTCCAAGACCTCTGCAATCTCGATGCCGATTGGATAGATCTGCTTCAGCTGAACCCAGAGCTGCTCGAGGTCCCAGTCTTGACTTCCGCCCTCTGGAAGGTTGACCGCAACGATGTCCTTGACGGTCTCTTCCAGGAAGGAGTGGAAGGTTGCGGAGATGTCCTCGCCTTTGAGAATCTGTCGGCGGTCGGCATAGATTGCTTCACGCTGACGGTTCATCACATCGTCATATTTGAGGATGTTCTTTCGAATCTCTGCGTTGCGGCCCTCAACCTGACCTTGGGCTGATGCGATTGCGCGAGAAACCATCTTGGACTCAATTGCTGAGTCGTCAGGAACCGACGAGCGGTTCATTAGCGCAGCGGCAGCGCCTGAGTTGAATAGTCGCATCAGGTCATCGGTCAAGGATAGGTAGAACCTGGACTCACCCGGGTCTCCCTGACGACCGGATCGACCACGTAGCTGGTTGTCGATGCGACGTGACTCATGGCGCTCGGTTCCCAAAACATAGAGGCCGCCAACTTCGAGCACGCGCTCGGCTTCTTTGGCTACCTCTTGCTTGACCTTGCTGAAGATTTCATCCCAGGCCTCTTCATACTGCTCGGCCTGCTCTTCTGGGTCGAGTCCGAGCTTGTGCATTTCCTGCACGGCCAGGAATTCTGCGTTTCCACCGAGCATGATGTCGGTACCGCGACCAGCCATGTTGGTTGCCACAGTCACGGCACCAAAGCGACCGGCCTGTGCAACAATCACTGCCTCGCGGGCATTGTTTTTGGCGTTCAGCACCTCGTGCTTGATGCCTGCCTTGGCGAGCAGCTTGGAGAGGTATTCGCTCTTCTCGACGCTGGTGGTTCCAACCAAAATAGGCTGGCCTTTGGCGTGACGCTCGGCGATGTCCTGCACCACCATGTGGAACTTGACCTCTTCGTTTTTGAAGATCAGGTCAGACTGGTCAATTCGAACCATGGGCTTGTTGGTCGGAATCGGCACAACACCCAGCTTGTAGGTGGACATGAACTCGGCTGCCTCGGTCTCAGCGGTACCGGTCATACCCGAGAGCTTCTCGTAGAGCCTGAAGTAGTTCTGCAGGGTGACGGTGGCCAGCGTCTGGTTCTCAGCCTTGATCGCCACACCTTCTTTAGCTTCGATCGCCTGGTGCATGCCTTCGTTGTAGCGACGACCTGGCAAAAGGCGTCCGGTGTGCTCGTCAACGATCTGCACTTCACCGTTTACGATCACGTAATCACGATCCTTGCGGAAAAGTTCCTTGGCGCGGATCGAGTTGTTTAGGAAGGAAATCAGCGGGGTATTAGCAGTCTCGTAAAGATTGGTGATGCCCAGGTAGTCCTCAACCTTGTCGATTCCGGCTTCCAGCACACCGACGGTGCGCTTTTTCTCATCGACTTCGTAGTCAACATCGATTTGCAGAGTCTGCGCCAACTTGGCAAAGACGCCGAACCAGCGGTTGACATCGGCAGCCGCCGGGCCGGAGATGATCAGTGGAGTTCTGGCCTCATCAATCAAGATGGAGTCCACCTCGTCGACGATTGCGAAAAAGTGGCCGCGCTGAACCAGGTCCTGGCTGTTTAGCGCCATGTTGTCGCGCAGGTAGTCAAAACCAAATTCGTTGTTGGTGCCGTAGGTAATGTCACAGGCATACATCTCGCGACGCTGGGCTGGATCCTGGCCGCCAAGAATGCAACCGGTGGTCATGCCCAAGGCTCGGAAGATTCGACCCATCAACTCCGACTGGTAGCCGGCCAAGAAGTCGTTCACGGTGACAACGTGCACACCGCGGCCTGGAATGGCGTTCAAGTAGGCCGCAAGGGTAGCAACCAAAGTCTTACCCTCACCAGTTTTCATTTCGGCGATGTTGCCCAGGTGAAGCGCCGCTCCACCCATGAGCTGCACGTCAAAGTGGCGCATGCCAAGGGTTCTTACCGACGCCTCGCGAACAGCTGCGAAAGCCTCTGGAAGCAAATCGTCAAGACTCTCGCCTTCGGCAAAACGCTGGCGCAGTGCGGCAGTCTCACCGTGTAACTCATCGTCGGTCAAGGCCTGGAAGTTTGGCTCCAGCGCATTTACCTCTGCGGCAATCGACTGCAACTTTCTAAGCAGTCTTCCCTCGCCCGCGCGAAGCAATTTGTCAATAATCGACGCCAATAGAAACTCCTTGGTTAATGGCTGTAATTCTACCCGTGATGGGCCGATCACTAGGTCAGTGAGATAACTCCGTAGTTCCAGCCCTTACGGCGGTAAACCACTGCCGGGCGAAGGGTCTCAGAGTCCATAAACAGGTAGAAATCGTGGCCCACCAGTTCCATGTTGCTGACAGCTTCCTCTTTGGTCATTGGCTTAGCCTCAAACTCCTTGGATTTGATCACCACCGGAGAATAAGGCTCATCCGGCTGCGCCATTTCGCTCGGAGCCTTCCCAAACAGAAGGTCGTGATCTGCCGGAGTGATGTCCAAAGCGGCAAAGTCCGAAGCAGAAAGCTCACTGGCCGATGGATTCTTGTGCCCACCACCGCGGTGAACCTTGTGCTTATCGGAGTATCTGCGAAGCCTCTCGACCAACTTGCCGAATGCGATGTCGAAGGCAGCAAATTTGTCGCTGGCTCGAGCCTCGGCTCGCACAATGTGCCCGGGCTCATACACGGTTAGCTCTACCTGATCTTCTGAGCCCGCAGTCTTGCTGTGCTCATGACGGGTTACCTTGATGTGAAGCTCTTCGGGCTTGTGGGTGTACCGGTCAATTTTTCCGGCTTTTTCTGAGACATAATCTCGGAATCGATCCGAGACATTGAGGTTCTTTGCGGATATTTTGAGTTCCATTTTTACCTCCGTCTAAGGGCCACTTTGCCCTTAAAAACAACATACGCCTAATTGGAATGGCAGGTGTCAAATATTTGATTTTCTTTGAGCCAATACACAGCAAAAGGCAACTTCGACCCCAGCCTTTTCGCAGGCTCTTGCCATTTCGAAGACCGTGGCTCCGGTTGTCAAAACATCATCAAACAGAGCAACCCTAAGCAGCCCAGAGCGCCTTAGCGACATGGTGCCCATCACGTTTTGCAGTCGTTGCCGCTTACCTAATCCGCGTTGATCCAATCTGGTTTTAGCATTACCGAGGCTGATCACCGGAACTCTTACGCCGACTAGCTTCAGGGCCTTTTTCGCAACATTGCGGGCTGGATCAAAACCCCGTTTTCGATAGTTTTTTGAATTTCTCGCGGGGGTAATAATCGCGTCAACCGAGCTGAAATCTTGGGCTGCTAAAAGCTGTGCCGCAGCTTGAGCTAGCGGTCTTTCCAGGGAGGTCAACTGCTGATCCTTGTAGCCGGCGATGATTTTCTCAACGCCGCCCTCAAGTTCGAAACCAGCGGTTACCGGAAAATGAAAACCTGCAATCGGGATCACTCTTGACTGCGGCAGGCAGTTCTCGCAAAGCTGCCTTGGGCCGCTGTTGCAAACAATGCACCTGGCGGGAAACACGAAGTCAATCAAAGAGCTAGGCATCAACAAAGCTTCGTCGTCCACGCGAAGACTTTTGCGTGTTATCGCCTAACTGTTAGCAACAGTCGCTTTTTCGAGCACGTTAGTCGTTGGTTGCCAGCAGCAGGGCATCCGCCACTACTCTGCGCCAAGCACTTCCAGTTAGCACCCAAACCTCGCCGTTTTCTGCAATCAGATAGGTAGAGAGGCCTGCGGTTCCGGTGTAGATCTCGCTGCCGGTAATCGGCGGAATACTCAACTGCGATCTGGGTCCGGTGATTGGGTAATCACTGATTGAGTTCAAGCCTGAGCTGGTCGCTTCGAGCACCCTGAGGGTGTCGGCACTCTGCCAACTGAATGAGATCACATTGCCGATCGAGGTGTTTACCTCGCCGCCCTGGCCCAGCTTGATCGGCCAACCCGCTAGGTCTCGAGAAATCGAATAGGTGCGAATGCGGCTTGGTTCACCCACCGCAGTGCTGGCAATTAGGGCGCCGGCCGGGCTGATTCTGACCTTGCCGCGAGTGCCTACCGAGTTGTCAAAAAGATACTTGCGTTCACCTGATTTGGAAATGATTTCGATGGGCTCAATACCCGCGCTTGGAATCACCCAGAGGTAGCCATAGGAATCAAAAAACAAACTGCTGAAGTTTTGCCGCCTTGAGACCAATTCGGTGCGACCAGACAATCCGGTGTTGTTGACCATGCTGATGCCAGCGGAGGTGGCATAGGCAATCCAGTCGCCATCTTCGGTGACGTCAAAGGCGGTGACTGAATCGGGGTTAATAAACCCGGCAGTTCCTCGAATCACCGTGTCATTGGTGCCCGTCACGCGATAGATGCCGGTGCTCCTGAGGTAAAAGGCAGCTCCTCCCACGGAGGCAGTTTGCAAATTCGCCGGCACAATCTCCTGCGGAGAGTTGTTGATCGAGACCTGCACATCGTTGACACCAACCAGCTGCATCAGCGTGGCTCGCAACTGGGTGAGCATTAGTCTGCGCTCTAGGGCATCAGCCTCGAGCGCGGTCGAATCGAAATCAACCTGCGCAACGCCGTCAACTACATTCACCGCGTCGATGGTCAACTTCGTGCCATCGGGAATTGTGGTGGTGACCCCCTGAGCCAGGTGGGAGGAAGGACCTGCCAGCAGGGCGTTGACCAACTTGGTTCCGGTCGATGCGCGAGATGGGAACCACCTAACGTCCGACACCAGTGAGTTCTGAGTGTTGTTGTAGAAGTAAACCTGGAAGGGTTTGAATACCACCGAAAATACCGGCGAGGTAACCACAGTTAGGTTCGGTGCACTCGCGATTCGCCACTGACCATTTTCTCGCTGCAGAGTAAAGCGCAACGTTGCCTGCTCGGGTTCGAGGTTCTCTTGGTAGCGACCATGCTCATCGACCACTGCGCCAACTCGAACATCAACCAAAAGTGAGCTGTCACCGGTTGCGGTGAATCCAGGTGCGCCATCGCGAATCAAAACCTCACCGGCTGGATTCCAGCGCTGAGCAAACTCTGCGGTGAGAAATTCTCTTGCCACTGAATAGTCGTTTTGCGGTCCAGTGCCAGCCGCCAGGAACCCAGAAACAATCTCCTGTTGAGTTTGACCATCGGAAGGCCCGGTTGGAACGTAGTAGCTAAAGTCAACCGCCTCGGGAGCAACCAGCTCTGGTCCGCTTTTGATGTTGACCTGAGTGGGCAGCTGCGCGCAACCGGCCAGTAAAGTAAGGCTCAGTGCCAATGCATAGAACTTCTTCATCAGCCCTCCATCGTTCTTGGAGGCAGCGGAAGAGGTGAGTTTGAAATCACCGCGGTTGCACTAATCGGAAGGGTGAGCCTAAAGCTTGAACCGCGATTAGGTTTTGACCAAACCTGCAACCAACCGCGGTGCAGGATTGCATCTTCTTTAGAAATTGCCAGCCCCAAACCAGTGCCACCCACCGAGCGCTGACGAGCTGGGTCCGCTCTCCAGAAGCGGTCAAAAATGCGCTCCAGTTGCTGTTTAGTCATGCCAACGCCCCGATCGGTAACACAAACTGCAACCGCCTGAGCATTGGAGCCAACCTCGACAACAATCGGCTTCCCCTCGCCATGCTCAACCGCATTTGAAAGCAGGTTGCGCAGCAGTCGCTCGATCCGTTTGGCATCGAATTCGGCCTCGACATTGCCGGCTGGTAACCGCACCTGAATCTCGGTGTCCTTGCTCTTGGCAAGCGGTTCGATACTGGCGATGGCAGCCCCAACCACGGCATTGAGGTCGTGCAGCTCAAGATCGGCGGTGACGGCTCCGGCGTCATAGCGGGAGATTTCCAACAGGTCGGCTAGCAGTTCCTCAAAGCGAGAAATCTGGTTCTGCATCAGCTCGGCAGAGCGAGACAGTGATGGGTCCAACTTGTCGCGGTTGCCAAAAATGACCTCACCCGCCAATTTGATGGTGGTCATCGGGGTGCGAAGTTCGTGCGAAACGTCCGAAACAAATCTTCGCTGCATGCGTGAAAGCGAGTCCAACTGCTGAATTTGCTGCTGCAGGCTGTTGGCCATTTTGTTGAACGAACGAGCCAAAACCGCCATCACGTCGGTGCCCTTCTCCGGAAGACGAACATCCAACTGACCTTCGGAAAGCGATTCGGCTACCGATGCTGCCTGCTCCACTGGTTTCACAATGGTTCTGGTGACGAAATAGCTAACCAGCGAAATCACCACCAAAAGAACGACACCACCCACCGCCAGTGCACTCTGGACGGTCGCCAAGGCTTGCTGTTCGGGACCTAGATCAAATACCAAATAGAGCTCAAAATCTCCTGCCAGCGGAAGCGTTATCGGGGCGCCAACTGTGATGCCTGGAACGATTAGACCCTCTCGAACCAAAGACACCGAGGTGTAGGTGAGGACACCATCCGATGCCCTAACCGCCTCCCGCAACTCGCTTGGGATAGTGGCAAGGTCTAGGTCTTGGGAAATCGGTGACTGAAATAGTTGCAGCTGGGGCTGTCCCGGGCTACGCAGTAGCGCCACCTGTCTGGCACCAGAGACGCCGGAAACCTCAAGCGATGGCACCACCGAATTTATCAAGGTCTGCAGTGCGGTTTCATCGGCCAGCGAAGCGGCTGCCACGGTGCCCTGCACCGACGACACCGCACGCTCGGTTTCGCTGAGCACCTGGCTCAGACGGTTTTGAAAGAAGTTGTTGGCTAGCGAGTAGGAGAGAAATCCCCCCAGAGTTGCCAGCGCGATAGCGCTCAGGGTTACTGTGGCAAATACGGTCCTAGCGGTAAGAGACCGTCTGAGCAGGGAGATCACGGAGTTTCGTTACCAGCCCGATATCCATGGCCGCGAACCGTGGTCACAATCTTTGGATTTTCTGGATCTTCTTCAACCTTGGACCTAAGGCGCTGCACGTGAACGTTGACCAAGCGGGTGTCAGCCTTGTACTGATAGCCCCAAACCTGCTCCAAAAGCATCTCGCGGGAGAACACCTGCTGTGGCTTTACAGCCAAGGTGTGTAGCAATTTGAATTCAAGTGGAGTCAGCGAAATTCTTACCCCGGCACGCTTCACCTCGTAGGAGCGTGGATCCATGGTTAGTTCGCCAACCGTGATGATGCCGCCGTCTTCCGTCACTGGGCGAAGTCGCGCTTTGATTCGAGCCAAAAGCTCGGCACCATTGTGTGGCTTCACCACGTAGTCATCGGCACCGGCCTCAAGCCCAAGCACAACATCTTCGGTGTCGCCCTTGGCGGTGAGCATCACGATCGGGGTGCCACTGAGCACACGCAACTGCTTGCAAACTTCAATACCGGACTGCCCCGGCAGCATGATGTCCAACAACACCAAATCCGGGTCTTCCTTTTTGAATACCTCGACAGCGTTTATGCCATCGGCTGCAAAAACCGTGTCGTAACCGGCGGCGTTTAGGACCAGCCCAACCATTTCGCGCAGTGCATCATCATCGTCAACGACAAGAATCTTGTTTGACACTGCACAACCTCCAGCTAGTACCGGTAGTGATCTACCTTGTAGGGACCCGCTACATCTACTCCAATGTATCGTGCCTGACGGTCAGATAGTTGAGTCAGTTTTACACCAAGCGCGTCTAAGTGCAACCTGGCCACTTTCTCATCCAGCTCCTTAGGCATGATGTGAACTCCGAGCCCCAACTCGCTGGCTCGCAAGTAAAGCTCAATTTGAGCCAGCACCTGATTAGAGAATGAGGTCGACATCACAAAGCTTGGGTGCCCAGTGGCATTGCCAAGGTTCATCAAACGACCCTCGGACAAAATCAAAACCGCATTACCGTTAGGCAAGCGCCACTCATGAACCTGCGGCTTGATCTCAAGTTTTTCAATACCCGGCATGCGGCTAATTCCGGCCATATCAATCTCGTTGTCAAAGTGACCAACGTTTGCCAAAATCGCCAGGTTCTTCATCTGCAATAGGTGCTCGGGACGAATGATGTTTTCGTTTCCAGTTGCAGTCACAAAGATGTCGACCTGGCCAATGACTTCCTCAAGGGTGGTGACCTGGAAGCCATCCATCGCTGCCTGCAATGCGCAGATCGGGTCAACCTCAGAAACGATTACGCGGGCACCTTGGCCACGAAGCGCCTCGGCACATCCCTTGCCCACATCACCGTAACCGGCAACGAAGCAAACTTTTCCGCCCATTAGAACATCGGTTGCTCGGTTCAAGCCATCCGGCAGCGAGTGGCGAATTCCATACTTATTGTCAAACTTTGACTTGGTGACCGCGTCATTTACGTTGATGGCCGGAAACAGCAACGTGCCGTTCTTGGCAAACTCATACAGTCTGTGAACACCGGTGGTGGTCTCCTCGGAGACGCCCTTGATGTCCTTGGCAATTCTGGTGAAGTAGCTGGAGTCGCGCTTTAGCGATTCGCGCAGCACCTCAAGGATCACTCGATACTCTTCGGAATCATCGAGCCCAGCAGGGGGCACCGAACCGGCAGCCTCAAACTCGACACCCTTGTGAACCAGCAACGTTGCGTCGCCACCGTCATCCAAGATCAGATTTGGGCCATCGAAGCCCTCGGAGGAGAAGTCAAAAATCTTCTCGGTGCACCACCAGTACTCCTCGAGGTTCTCACCCTTCCAAGCAAATACTGGGGTTCCGTTTGGTCGCTCGGTGGTGCCGGTGCCAACCACAACTGCTGCGGCAGCCTCATCTTGAGTTGAGTAAATATTGCAACTTGCCCAGCGCACGGAAGCACCAAGTGCAGTCAAGGTCTCAATCAGCACAGCGGTCTGCACGGTCATGTGCAGCGAACCCGCGATGCGAGCGCCCTTTAGCGGTTGCGATGGACCGAACTCTTTGCGCAGTGCCATCAGGCCCGGCATTTCGGCTTCGGCAAGACGAATCTGGTGCCTGCCGGATTCGGCTAGCGATAGGTCAGCAACTTTGAAATCAAACTGGGTTAGGGTTTGGGACATTTAGGGCCTCTCGGATCGGTTAGCCATTCCGGATTATCTGGATGGCTGCGTCACGAATCTTTTCCATCGAGGCCTCGTGGTTTGATTCGACGTTAAGTCTAAGCAATGGTTCGGTGTTTGACGAGCGAACATTGAACCAGAACCAATTTTCTTTATCTCCGGAGCTGAAGGTATAGCCATCAAAGTGCTCAACGCTGCACTGCGGGAACGCTTCTCGCAACCGCTGGATCGCAGCTGGAACATCGGAAACGGTGGAGTTGATCTCACCTGAGGAGAAATAAGGACTGAAGCTCTTGGACAACTCACTCATCGTGCCCTGGTATTGCCCCAGCTCGCTGATTAGGTGCAAAGCTGCCAGCATTCCGTTGTCAGCTCCCCAGAAATCCCGGAAGTAGTAGTGAGCGGAGTGCTCGCCACCGAACACCGCATTGGTTGCCGCCATCTGCTCTTTGATCAGCGAGTGGCCAACCTTGGTT
>JACCDL010210185.1_pt1 | contig 14662 bp, 15 predicted proteins | sample 7441931 | NCBI WGS metagenome assembly JACCDL01 (sample SAMN15323437, study PRJNA562643) | freshwater metagenome | isolation source: river surface water | place: USA:Blue River Watershed | collected 2017-08-16 | reverse complement strand
AGGGCCCGAAAGAAGCGCTCGACCTCACCACCAATCCCCAACCGGTCATGCTCGCTTGTGCGGTCGCTTTTTACCGTGCCTGGCTGGCAGCCGGCGGCAAGCTGCCCCAACTGGTGGCTGGCCATAGCCTCGGTGAGTATTCCGCGCTGGTGGCCGCCGGCGTTATTCAATTCAAGGAAGCTGTGCCCATGGTTCGCTTCCGGGCTCAGGCGATGCAGGAAGCTGTCCCGGTCGGTCAGGGCGGAATGGCAGCGATTCTTGGTTTGTCGGATGACGACGTCCGGGCTGCCTGCGCCGAAGCCGCGCAGGGCGAGGTTGTCGAGCCTGTCAATTTCAACGCGCCAGCCCAGGTCGTTATCGCCGGACACAAGGCCGCAGTTGAGCGCGCCTGCGAAGCCGCCAAAGCCAAAGGTGCCAAGCGCGCCTTGCCCTTACCCGTTTCCGCACCGTTTCATTCTTCACTACTCAAACCGGCATCGGACCGTCTGCGCGATTATCTGGCGAGCGTTGAATTTTCAGCACCGAAAATTCAACTGATTAATAACGTCGATGTCGCTATCGTTGATGATCCCTCAGCCATCCGGGATGCACTGGTGCGTCAGGCCGCCAGTCCCGTACGTTGGGTAGAAAGCGTGCAAAAAATGGCCGGTCTGGGTATCACGCAATTAATCGAATGTGGGCCTGGCAAAGTACTGACCGGCCTTGCAAAACGTATCGATGGCACGTTGACAGCCGATGCCATCGTGGATCAGGCATCCATGGATGCACTTCTGGAGGCGAGCAAGTGACAATCACTCAACCATCACTCGAGAAACAAGTGGCGCTGGTGACAGGCGCATCGCGCGGTATCGGTCGCGCGATTGCGATTGAGCTCGCTCAGCGCGGTGCGACCGTCGTCGGTACCGCAACCTCGGCGTCGGGTGCGGCCGCTATTTCGGATTATCTGAAAGCTGTTCGGCCCGAGGCAGGTCATGGTGTGGTGCTCGATGTGAATGACGCGGAAGCCTCGTTGCAGCTTATCGATACATTAGGCAAGGACCTGGGCGGGATTAGCGTACTGGTCAATAATGCCGGTGTCACGCAGGATCAGCTCGCCATGCGCATGAAAGATGCGGAGTGGGATGCAGTGATTTCAACGAACCTGACAGCGGTGGCGCGCTTGTCGCGTGCCGTCTTGCGCGGCATGATGAAAGCCAAGCACGGTCGTATTATCAATATCACCTCGGTCGTCGGTTCTGCCGGCAACCCGGGTCAAATGAACTATGCTGCAGCAAAAGCAGGCGTCGCTGGCATGAGCCGCGCGCTGGCGCGCGAAGTGGGCAGCCGCAATATCACGGTCAATTGCGTCGCGCCTGGCTTCATTGATACGGATATGACACGAACGTTAACTGAGCAGCAAGTTGCGGCGCTACTCCAGCAAATACCGGCCGGTCGCTTCGGTCTGCCTGAAGATATTGCTGCTGCTGTGGCTTTTCTTGCATCAAATGAGGCTGCCTATATTACGGGCACTACCCTGCATGTGAACGGCGGTATGTACATGAGTGGCGGCTAAAGCCTGCTGAAGCCTGATTTTTAACGACGAATAGTGTTAGTAAAAGCAAAATCTAAAACTTAATTTGCGACGCGCAAACCTGATAAAATGCGCGCACTTTGTGTAACCCACCCCTGGAGGACCAAGATGTCTGACATCGATGCCCGTGTAAAAAAAATAGTTGCTGAGCAACTCGGTGTTGCAGAAGCCGACATCAAAAATGAATCTTCGTTCGTTGACGATCTCGGTGCAGATTCGCTGGACACCGTTGAGCTCGTAATGGCGCTTGAAGATGAGTTCGAGATGGAAATTCCTGACGAACAAGCCGAGAAGATCACGACCGTTCAGCAAGCGATTGATTACGCGAAGGCCAACGTAAAAGCCTGATCGACCTGTTTTTGATTGTTTCCAGGAGTATTGTTTGACTCGTCCGAATCGTCGCCGGGTTGTTGTCACAGGTCTCGGTTGTATATCACCTGTTGGTAACACGGTCGCTGCCTCATGGGACGCGCTACTTGCCGGACAATCCGGCATCGCGACCATCACTAAATTTGATGCCTCCGCCTTCTCCACGCATTTTGCGGGTGAGGTCAAAGGTTTCAATATCGAGGATTACATCCCCGGTAAAGAAGCCCGCCACATGGATACCTTCATCCATTACGGCATGGCCGCGGGTATGCAGGCAGTGGTGGATAGCGGCCTCGAAGTAACAGAGTCCAATGCAGAGCGCATCGGTGTCCTCGTCGGTTCCGGTATTGGCGGCTTGCCAATGATTGAGCAAACCCACGCAGAACTGACCAGCCGTGGTCCGCGCCGCATCAGTCCTTTCTTCGTTCCCGCCTCGATCATTAATATGATCTCTGGCCATCTGGCGATCAAATGCGGTCTCAAAGGCCCGAATCTGGCGATCGTTACCGCCTGCACGACAGGTTTGCATTGCATCGGCGAAGCAGGGCGTCTGATTGAATATGGTGATGCGGACGTGATGATTGCCGGTGGTGCCGAATCCACGGTATCGCCGCTTGGCTTGGGTGGTTTTGCTGCGGCGCGCGCCCTGTCTTCTCGCAATGACGATCCCGCCACTGCATCGCGTCCTTGGGATACCGAACGCGATGGTTTCGTGCTCGGCGAAGGTGCTGGCGTGATGGTGCTTGAAGAGTACGAACACGCAAAAGCTCGCGGTGCAAAAATTTATGCCGAGCTGCTCGGCTTTGGCATGAGTGCCGATGCGCATCACATGACAGCGCCGCTGGAAGATGGTGATGGCGCACGACGCTGCATGCTCTCGGCCATGCGCAACGCCGGCGTGAATGCCGACCAAATCAATTATATAAATGCGCACGGTACTTCAACGCCACTCGGCGATGTCGCAGAGACCGTCGCGATCAAACGCGCGCTGGGTGATGCGGCCTCCAAGGTCGTGGTCAATTCCACCAAATCCATGACCGGGCATTTGCTCGGTGGTGCTGGTGGTCTCGAGTCCGTTTTCACCGTATTGGCGGTGCATAAGCAGATTTCTCCCCCAACGATCAACATCTTCAATCAGGATCCTGCATGTGATCTCGATTACTGTGCCAATACGGCGCGCGAGATGCCCATCAATGTCGCCTTGAAAAACTCATTTGGCTTTGGTGGCACCAACGGCAGTCTGATCTTCGCCAAAGCCTGATTTATCGCGCATCGCCCCATTGCTGATGATGGCGATGCGCTACTCTCCCCAAGCTGTTTTCTGATGTCGATTGCCACCTCGGCCGAGGTGAGGCCTTCCCGCATCCTGTCCGTACTCACACTTGCGATGGCTTGTGTGATGTGGCTCGCTGCATCGCGGTTCGCCTTTATGGTCTGCGTGCAGGCACAGGATTTTGCGTACGTGCTAGCCAGTGTCGTTTGTGTTTTCGCCGGGTGCCTCCTCATCTTGTCCTGTCGCACACAGGTAAAAACCCTTCGCATTGATATAACTGCAACCGGACAGATCCGGTTGACCCACACTAGCCACAGCGCCTTCATTCACGACAGCAGTCACAAGGTCGCGAGCAGTGAAGAAGGCGAGGTTGTTCAATTACTCAGGGATTCGACGCTTTGGTCGTGCATGCTCATACTTCGTCTTCGTACCGGATCAGGAAACGTCATTGTCTTGCCCATACTGCAGGACAGTATGACGTCTGCTGCTTTCCGTTCAGTATGCGTTGCATGTCGGTGGATAGCGGCGCAGAATACGCGCCCCGCATCAGCCTCCATCTTTGGTGAATCTCGGTTCGATTGAACTTTTTTGATTTCGCTCAGTCAGCGCTCAGGTAGTTTAGACGCTGCGTTTCGTATGAAGAGGACAAAGCGTCTGTGGGGATAGGCATGGTCTGCGACGTGTGGACTACCTGCGGCAATGTGCCGTATCTCATCAGTGCTGAGCGATGCGCGCCAGAGGATGTTGCTGTTTGCTTGGAGTTTTTCTAACTCCATAGCTTGGCGTTACTGGCATCGGCAAGAGGAATTAGGCTTTGACAACAGAACGCGACATTGATCAGCTTCTGGTTGATCGCGTCCAGCGTGGCGACAAAAAGGCATTCGAGCTTCTGGTATCCAAGTATCAAAGAAAGCTCATGCGGCTTGTGTCTCGGCTTGTGCGTGATCAGGCGGAAGCCGAAGATGTTGTCCAGGAAGCATTCATCAAAGCTTATCGCGCCCTTCCGCAGTTTCGGGGCGATTCGGCTTTTTATACCTGGCTTTATCGGATCGGTATCAATACTGCCAAAAACTATCTGGTTACCCAAGGCAGGCGTGCACCTACGTCGACCGAGGCAGATGCTGAAGAGGCGGAAACTTTTGATGACGGAGAGCATCTAAGAGATATCAACACGCCTGAGTCCATGTTGGCGACCAAACAAATTGCTGAAACGGTCAACATAGCCATGGAAGCGTTGCCTGAAGAACTCAGAATAGCGATTACCTTGAGAGAAATCGAAGGTCTGAGCTACGATGAGATCGCAGTTGTTATGGGGTGTCCGATAGGCACAGTACGCAGTCGTATTTTCCGCGCGCGGGAAGCGATTGCCGATAAACTCAGGCCTTTGTTGGATACCGCCCTTGACAAGCGTTGGTAAGTCATTAAGAAGCAGAATTGAATAACCGGATTACTAAGGCAGAGAACATCATGGGCACGGGTGAATTGAGCAAGCAGCAGATATCGGCATTCGCCGATGGTGAACTGCCCAATGACGAGGTACCTACCGTGATGGCGGTACTTCGAGCGACTGAGCGGACGGCGGACTGGGACATCTATCACCAGATCGGTGAAGTACTTCGTTCGGAGACAATGGCTGCGCCGTTGAGTGCGCGATTTACCGAAAATCTCGCAGCGCGCCTGGCAGCGGAACCACCACTGCTGGCGCCCAAGCCGCGTCTTGTTGATCGATTGCGACCAGCGTGGCCAGTCGCAGCGGCGGCGATGGTGGCTGCGTTGACGGGGTTTGTGATCGCGCCACAGTTCATGCGAACCGATGCGACCGATAGCACAGTCGTAACCGCAGCAGAGTCCGTCTCGCACAGTTCTGTCATTGCTAAAACGGATCTCCCTGCATCCATTGACGATGCTTATGAGTTGAATGACTACATCCGCATTCACCACAGCTCGCATCCGTCCTTGTATGGTGCCGCGCAGCTGGCTCGGCCAGTCAATCTGAAAACCGACTCTGATCACTGACATCATGCGTCGACCAGCTACGCTGCGCAAAGCGCTGCTGTTATTTGCGTGCCTTGCTTCGTTGGCGTTCAGCGCGACTGCAGCCGAGTCACCCATATCAGACCCGCTCGATAGGCTCTACCGCTCACAAAGCGCGTTACATAAGTTGGAGTATTCCGGTACCTTCGTGTACCAGCGAGGGGCACAGGTGAGAACTTCGCGCATCACCCGCATGCGCACCACGAAATCCGTCATCGAAAAGCTCGAAGTCCTTGATGGTCAGTCGCAGGAATACGTTCGCAATGGTGAAGAGGTTATTCACTACTTTCCCGCTGAGCGACGCATCATCGTTGAGCCTAGTGGTAGCGAGCGTGGATTTCCTGACATTGGTTTTACCCAGCCAAGCGAGCTTCTAAGGTATTACACAGCGCGCCACCTCGGCACCGATCGCGTAGCCGGGCGTGATGTACTGGGTATCGCTCTCGAGCCACGCGACGGACTGCGCTATGGCTACCGTTTTTGGTCTGATCGCACATCAGGTTTGCTTTTGCGTGCGCAGACCCTGAGCGAGAAAGGTGAGGTCATCGAGCAAATTGCGTTTACTCAACTTTCTATTGGCAAGGTTCGGCCTTCGCAGGTCAAAACCAGTCATCCCAATACGCGTGGCTGGCGTATTGAAAATTCATCGGCCAATCCCAACGAACCGTCCGGTTGGAAAGCGGGTTGGTTACCCGGTGGCTTCAAGCCCGTTCGTGCCGTTAAGCGCGTACTAGGACGTCCGGAAAATGCCGGGGAGCCCCGGGAGGTCGTTCAGTTGGTGTTTTCCGATGGTTTGGCAGGTATTTCCGTATTCATCGAAGCCTGGTCGCCGCGGCATGAGAGTCTGCCGGTGCAGCAAGGCTCGTTGAATATGCTGGGCAAGCGGCACGGTAAATTTTGGCTTACCATTGTCGGCGAAGTTCCATTATTGACTATCCGGCAGGTTGCCGAGTCCCTTGAATTTACCGCTTCCGCCCCTAATTAAACTTCCATGAAAATCATGATCAAGGTAAATCGCAGTTTTTCAGCCGCTATTTTTGCGGCTGCCGCCGTTTTGTTTGTGCCGGCGGGTCTGGGCCTGGTGGCACCAGGCATTGCCGCTGCCGCTGTATTGCCTGACTTTACGGATCTGGTCGATAAAGTCGGGCCAGCGGTTGTGAACATCCGCACCACTGAAAAATCCAAGGCCATGCAGCCTGGCGTTCAGGGAGCCCCCGAGGACGAGGAAATGCAGGAATTTTTCCGTCGCTTCTTTGGTCAGCCCGTGCCGCCACGTCAGGGCCCCGCGCCCCGGGGACGCCGGCCTTCGCCCCAGCAGGAAGAGCAGCAAGTGCCGCGTGGTGTCGGATCGGGTTTCATTATTTCCGCGGATGGTTTTGTGCTGACCAATGCGCATGTGGTCGAAGGTGCTGACGAGGTTTTCGTCACACTCACCGACAAGCGCGAGTTCAAGGCCAAGATCATCGGTTCAGATCGCCGCACGGATGTGGCCGTGGTCAAGATCGAAGGCAGCAACCTGCCGCGATTGACCATGGGTGACTCCAGCAAGTTGCGTGTGGGCGAGTGGGTGATTGCCATCGGTTCGCCGTTTGGCCTGGAAAATACGGTCACTGCCGGCATCATCTCGGCGAATTCACGTGATACGGGTGACTACCTGCCCCTGATTCAGACAGACGTGGCCGTCAATCCCGGTAACTCGGGCGGTCCACTGATCAACATGCGCGGTGAAGTCATCGGTATCAACTCGCAGATTTACAGCCGCTCTGGTGGTTACATGGGTATTTCCTTTGCTGTGCCCATTGACGAAGCCATGCGCGTCGCGCAGCAGCTCAAATCATTGGGACGCGTCGTCCGTGGTCGTATCGGTGTACAGATTGGTGAAGTGACCAAAGAAGTCGCTGAATCACTGGGCCTGCCACGGGCCCAGGGCGCACTGGTAGCGCGCGTTGAGCCGGGTAGTCCCGCCGAAAAGGCAGGTATAGAAGCTGGCGACATCATCACTCACTTCAATGGTGCGGTCATCGATAAGTCAGGCGATTTGCCACGACTGGTCGGCAATACCAAACCCGGTGCCAACTCCACGGTGACCGTGCTTCGTAAGGGCACCAAGCGGGATCTGCCGGTGACCGTCGCTGAAATGGAAGCAGACCAGACCGCGAAGAAGGAAGAGAAAAAACCCAAGCAAGAGCAGGCGCTTAATGCGCTCGGTCTCGCCGTGGCTGATCTGACCGAAGCCCAAAAACGTGAAATGCGCATGGAAGGCGGCGTCGTTGTCGAACTCGCCGATGGCGTGGCCGGTCGTGCAGGACTGCAACCCGGCGATGTCATTGTTCGTCTGAACAATACTGACATCAAGGATTCACGCCAGTTCAATGCGCTGGTTGCCAAGTTGGATCCGAAGAAAAACGCCTTGTTGCTCGTGCGTCGTGGCGAATCTTCGCAGTTTGTGCCTTTGCGACCCGCAACTCAGCCGTAATTGGGTGCTTACAGGGGGCCACGATGAAGATCGTGGCCTTTTTTTATTGATTTTTGGCCTTCGGTTGATGAATCACAAGCGTTTCATTTTATATTCGCGCAGTTACTGTCATCTTTGCGATGACATGTTCACTGCGCTGCGTGCGTTATCCGGAGATGCGCTGCCTATCGAGGTCATCGACGTCGACCTGCATGCCGAGCTGGTCGAGCGCTACGACGAGCTAGTACCCGTCCTTGTGGGTGTGGAGGAGGGTCATGCGCCACGGCAATTGTGTAATTATTTCCTGAATGAAAACAACGTCCGCTCTTTCCTTGCCGCCTAGGCTGGCCAAGACAGGCTGGCGGGGCGCAAATCCGGTAAAATGCGCGGTCTGGAAAGCTTTCAAAATAAAGCGCTCACTGGGGAATCCGCCCCGTTCAGAGCGCTTTTTTTGTACCTGCGGCAAGCATGCAAAACATTAGAAATTTTTCAATCATTGCCCATATCGATCACGGCAAATCCACTCTCGCTGACAGGATCATCCAGCTCTGCGGTGGTTTGTCCGATCGAGAGATGGAAGCACAAGTACTCGACTCTATGGATCTCGAGCGCGAGCGTGGCATCACGATCAAGGCGCAAACGGCAGCGCTCACCTACAAGGCGCGCGATGGTCAGGTGTACAACCTCAACCTCATCGATACCCCCGGACACGTGGACTTCAGTTATGAAGTCAGTCGTTCGCTCTCTGCTTGCGAAGGTGCATTGTTAGTGGTGGACGCTTCTCAAGGTGTTGAGGCGCAAACCGTAGCCAACTGCTACACCGCGCTGGACCTTGGTGTGGAAGTGGTACCGGTACTGAACAAAATTGACTTACCTTCTGCAGATCCGGATAACGCGATTTCAGAGATTGAAGAAGTCATCGGCATTGAAGCCAGCGATGCGGTGCACTGCTCCGCAAAAACGGGTCTGGGTGTTCAGGATGTATTGGAGTCCCTGATTACGCGCGTGCCTCCGCCCAAAGGTGATCCCGATGCGCCTTTGCAAGCCTTGATCGTCGATTCCTGGTTCGATAATTATGTGGGTGTGGTAATGCTGGTACGCGTGGTGAATGGCACCTTGCGTCCGAAAGAAAAAATACTGCTCATGGCTACGGCCGCGCAACATCTGGTGGAGAGTGTGGGCGTGTTCACACCCAAGTCCGTATCGCGTGAGACCCTGTCGGCAGGTCAGGTTGGTTTCATCATTGCAGGTATCAAAGAACTCAAATCAGCCAAGGTCGGTGACACGATTACGCTTGTGTCGCGGCCGGCATCCGAGCCGCTGCCCGGTTTCAAGGAGATTCAGCCGCAGGTGTTTGCCGGCCTGTTTCCAGTAGAGTCGAATCAGTACGATGCTTTGCGTGACTCGCTGGAAAAACTCAAGCTTAACGATGCGGCATTGATGTACGAGCCCGAGGTATCGCAGGCCTTGGGTTTCGGTTTTCGTTGCGGATTCCTGGGTCTGCTGCACATGGAGATCGTGCAGGAACGTCTCGAACGCGAATTCAATATGGATCTAATCACCACCGCGCCCACGGTGATTTATGAGGTCGTCATGCGTGATGGTTCTACCATCATGGTGGACAACCCATCAAAGATGCCGGATCCGTCGAAGATCGAAGAGGTGCGCGAGCCCATCGTGACCGTCAATCTCTACATGCCGCAGGAATATGTGGGCGCGGTGATTACGCTTTGCACACAAAAGCGTGGCATTCAGATCAACATGACTTACCACGGTAAGCAAGTTCAGCTGACCTATGAGATTCCGATGGCTGAGGTCGTGCTTGATTTCTTTGATCGGCTGAAATCCATTTCACGCGGTTATGCATCCATGGATTATGAATTCAAGGAATACCGATCCTCGGATGTCGTCAAGGTCGACATGCTGATTAATTCCGAAAAAGTCGATGCGCTGGCCATCATCGTGCATCGATCTAACAGTCAGTACCGCGGCAGAGCAGTGGCAGCCAAAATGCGCGAATTGATTCCACGCCAAATGTTTGATGTCGCGATTCAAGCGGCGATCGGATCCAACATCATTTCCCGAGAAAACGTCAAAGCGCTGAGAAAAAATGTGCTTGCCAAGTGCTATGGCGGTGATATTTCGCGCAAGCGCAAACTGCTGGAAAAACAGAAAGCCGGCAAAAAGCGGATGAAGCAGGTGGGTTCGGTAGAGATACCGCAAGAGGCTTTCCTTGCAATCCTTCAGGTGGATGAAAAATAAATGACACTGCAATCGATACTGGGCAACTTTGCGCTGATACTCTTCCTGCTGACCATCCTGACCGGTTTGATCTGGGCACTAGATCGCTTCAAGCTTGCGCCCGCCCGCCAAAAGGCAGCGCAAGCGGCATTGGCTGAATTTGATGCGCGCCATGCGCGACTGGCCGAGACTGGCGTCAAACCCGACCCTGCAGCGCGTGCCGAGCTCCTGGCTCAGCTTGAACGTCAGCCGCGCTGGGTTGCCTACACCGGCCGCTTTTTCCCGGTGATGGCGGCGGTATTCCTGTTTCGCTCGTTTCTGTTTGAGCCCTTCAAGATCCCATCGAGTTCCATGGTGCCGACTCTGGTCATCGGCGATTTGATTCTAGTGAACAAGTTCACCTACGGCATCCGTTTGCCCGTTGTTAATAAAAAGATCATTGATATTCACAGCCCTGCACGTGGCGATGTGATGGTGTTCAAATTCCCCAAGGACGTTTCTCTCGACTACATCAAGCGTGTGGTGGGTGTGCCGAACGATAAAATTATCTATAAAAACAAGCGCTTGACGGTGAATGGTCAGGAGGTCGCCTACGAAACCTTGCCCGACTATCTGGATGAAGACCGCTTGGCCTACTACAGTCATTTCCGGGAAAACCTGACCGGGGTGTCACACGGCATACTTAATGACGACCGCATTCCAGCCTATGTCCCCAGCCCGGATGCCTTCCCCCAGCATGAGCTCTGCCGCTATAACCTCGAAGGTTTCGAGTGCACGGTTCCGGCTGGACATTACTTTGTGATGGGCGATAATCGGGACAACAGTCTGGATTCGCGGTACTGGGGCTTCGTACCGGACAAAAATATTGTCGGAAAAGCATTTTTTGTCTGGATGAACTTGGGCGATCTCAAGCGCATCGGCAGCTTCCAATGACCACGAGGGGCGGGACCCAATCAAGTATGCCGCGGTCAGACAGGCAGCAAGGCGGATTTTCACTCATCGGGTTTCTCAGTACCTTGACGGTGTTCGGCGCGATAGGCCTGTTGCTCGTGCGGGCGGGGCCGAGCGTGGTGGAATACTGGGCTATCGACAAAGCCGTAGCCGCGGCATCGATTGCCGCCGATACGCCGGATGAATTTAGACAGGCATTCGACAAGCTAGCTGCCGCAGGTTATGTCGATTCGATCGAAGGCAAGGACTTGAAAATCACCGGAACGGGTAAAGAGATGGAAATCAGTTTTGCCTACGAAAAGAAGATTCCGCTGTTCGGTCCAGCGAGTTTGCTGATCGATTATCGGGGAGGTAGTATCCACGCCGTCCCGGAGAAAGTCTCGAACTAATCGCTAACGATGCCGATGGATATCGCCACTCTGCAAAGCCGTCTAGGTCACACGTTCAGCAATGCTGCCTTGCTGCAGCAGGCGCTTACGCATCGCAGCCACAGCAGCCTGCATAACGAACGTCTGGAATTCCTTGGCGATTCTGTCCTCAATTGTGTAGTTGCTTCCTTGCTCTTTGATCGCTTCGACAAGATCGATGAAGGCGATTTGTCGCGTTTGCGTGCCAATCTCGTCAAACAGCAATCACTCTATGAAATTGCGCAGCGACTCGAATTATCCCAGTGCCTTAGGTTAGGCGAGGGCGAGCTCAAATCGGGTGGTTTTCGTCGTCCGTCCATTCTGGCGGATACGCTCGAGGCCTTGTTCGGCGCAATTTTCCTTGACGCCGGTTTTGATGCGGCCAGTCAGGTCATCGGCGCGTTGTATGCGCCTGTGCTGGAAACGGTTGATCCCAAAACACTGGGCAAAGATGCAAAGACGCTGTTGCAGGAATTTTTGCAGGGTAAAAAAATTCAGCTCCCGCAATACAACGTGGTCGCCACCCATGGCGCTGCACACAATCAGGAATTCGAAATCGAATGCCTGGTACCCAAGCTCGACATTCATGTCTTTGGCACCGGCGGTAGCCGCCGCGCTGGCGAGCAGGCCGCTGCCAAGCTTGCACTTGAATCTGTGCAGCAGGCACTGGCGAAAGCGCCTGTCGTACCCAAGAAAACCCGGCAACGTACGACGCAGCTCAAGCTTGCAGGTATCGCCACCTTCCAGCCGGATGCCCCTTCAGAGTCCGAAAAAACGACTGACGCCAAAAAATCCGCGCGCCCCGAGGGCGCAGCAGGTAACAACAAACCAGCAAAAATATCCGCCACGCGCGAGCAGGATTCCCTGCCGCTAGATGGTGACGAAAGCAAGCCCGTGTCGGCCAATCAAAGTAAATCAGCATGACCACAACTTCCGCTGCAACTGATTTCCGGTGCGGCTACATTGCGATCGTCGGCCGTCCCAACGTTGGCAAGTCCACGCTCATGAACAAACTGATCGGTGCCAAGGTCAGTATCACTTCACGCAAGGCGCAGACAACCCGCCATCGCATTACGGGCATACAGACCAAAGAAGATACTCAGTTCATCTACATTGATACGCCAGGTTTTCAGACGCGCCACAAAAACGCGCTGAATAAAAATCTCAATCGCACTGTCAGCGGCACGCTCACTGCAGCGGACGTTGTGTTGTTCGTGGTTGAGGCGGGTCATTTCGATGACGCCGATCAGCAAGTGCTGGACTTGTTGCCCAACAAAGTGTCGGCTATTCTGGTCATTAATAAATCCGACCGGCTCAAGGACAAAGCGCCTCTCATGGCCTTTGCTCAGCAAGTGGCAGCCCGCCATGATTTCGCCGCTATCGTGCCCGTCTCAGCCAAACAGGGATTTCAACTTGATCGTCTGGAAGCGGAAATCCGTAACTATCTGCCCGTCAGTGATCCTATCTTCGGCGAAGACGACATTACCGATCGAAGTGAAAAATTTCTCGCCGCCGAAATCGTGCGCGAAAAAGTCTTTCGTTTTGTTGGCGACGAACTGCCTTATACCAGTACGGTCGTCATTGAAAAATTCGAAGAAGAAGGCGCTCTGCGCCGTGTCTTTGCGGCGATTCTAGTCGGGCGTGATGCACACAAAGCCATGCTGATCGGACAGAAGGGCGCTCGTCTGAAAGAAATCTCCACCCAAGCGCGGCTGGATATGGAAAAGCTCTTTGGTGGTCCCGTGTATCTGGAAATCTGGGTCAAGGTGAAATCTGGCTGGGCAGACAACGAAGCCGGATTGCGCGCCTACGGATACGAATGAGCGTGGCATGACCACCATGGCCAGCGTGACCGAATCGCCCTCAACCCCAACTACCATCAGCGAGGCGCAGACAACGCCAGTGCGCGCTCCTCGTGCACGCGCTTCCGAGCGTGATCATCGCATCGTGAATCAACCCGGTTTTGTGCTGCACAGTTATCCGTACAAAGAAACCAGTCTCATCATTGATCTGTTTTCTCGTGATCTTGGACGCGTTGCCCTTGTCGCCAAAGGCGCAAAGCGCCCCCATTCCAAGCTGCGTGGCGTATTGCAAACCTTTCAGCCCCTGCAGCTGGCGTGGGTGGGTAAATCAGAAGTACGCACCCTTGTGTCGGCCGAATGGGTTGGCGGCTTGCTGCCGCTCGAAGGCGCTGCCTTGCTGTGTGGTTTTTATTTGAATGAATTACTGGTCAAGCTGCTTGCGCGTGATGATCCGCATGCTCAATTATTTGATCACTACATGTCGGCACTCAATCAGCTAGCGCATGATGAGCCGCCCGCGATCGTCCTCAGAAAATTCGAATTGTCCCTGCTGAAAGAAACGGGTGTGGCAGGCAATCTGGCTGTGTGCGTACAAACCGGCCAGCCTGTCGATCTGCAAAAAAACTATGTAGTCGATCCTGAGCGGGGTGCACGTGCTTCGATGGCCAGTGATACCTCGCCATCAGTCACCGGCAAGACACTGCTCGATATGGAAGCAGGCGATTACAGCGACAGCACGACTCAACTGCAGAGCAAATTTCTCATGCGGCATCTGCTCTCGCATCATCTGGGCGGCATGCCGCTCAATACTCGGCAAATTCTGATCGACCTGCTGCAACTCTGAATCAATAAAAAAGACGGGCATCTTATGAGTTATCTTCATCCTAACGCCGCCACCATCGACCTCGGCATTAATATCGATCACGTTGCCACTTTGCGTAATGCACGGGGTACAACATATCCCGATCCATTGCAGGCAGCACTACTGGCTGAGCAGGCAGGTGCAGATGCCATTACGCTGCATTTACGGGAAGACCGACGTCACATCAAAGACGCTGATCTTGAAGCCATACGGCCGCGCCTGACCACGCGCATGAATCTTGAGTCAGCCATCACCGAAGAAATGCTCGATATTGCCTGTCGTATCAAACCCGAAGATGTTTGTCTGGTTCCCGAGCGGCGCAATGAAGTCACGACCGAAGGTGGCCTGGATGTCATTCGCTACTTCGACGAAGTTCGAAAGGCTTGCGCGCGGCTCGCAGCTCAGGGTATTCGCGTATCGCTCTTCATTGACGCCGATGCTGAACAAATCAAGGCTGCTGCTGAAGCCGGCGCGCCCGTCATTGAGCTGCATACCGGTCGCTATGCCGCTCTTGAGGGCGATGCGCAGCTAAACGTACTAGAGCGCATCAAGCGTGGCGTCAATGTGGGTATTACCCAAGGACTGAAAGTCAACGCAGGCCACGGTCTGCATTACACCAATGTGCAGGCCATCGCCGCAATACCCGAGATCACCGAGCTCAATATCGGTCACGCCATCGTCGCGCATGCGATCTTTGT
>JACCDL010517491.1_pt1 | contig 14673 bp, 15 predicted proteins | sample 7441931 | NCBI WGS metagenome assembly JACCDL01 (sample SAMN15323437, study PRJNA562643) | freshwater metagenome | isolation source: river surface water | place: USA:Blue River Watershed | collected 2017-08-16 | reverse complement strand
CCCACCGTCACGAATACGATGTCTTGGTCACTTACATTGGATGCTAGGTAGGCTTCGACTGTTACTTCGTCCGAGGATCCACCTACATAGCTGAAGTCCAGCCAACCGCTTTCTACTTCGATTTGGGTGATGTTGGAGTATTTTTTAGTGGTATTGACCAATACATTCTGGGCAGTAGCCCAGGTGGTGGAGGCGAGTAGTACTAGGGCTACGAGGCCAAGAAGGATTCTATCTTTCATTTTTGTATCAGTGAATAATTAAAAGATGACAATCCCGAAAGTAATTGGATTCAAAGCAGGGCCCTTGCCTGCCTGGAATAATTCATTCAGGTCGTATGTGCTAAAAAAGGTAAGATCCTTACCGATTCCAAGCTCTCCACGGACCCCATAGCGAAGGTTTTCCAAATAAAGACCGGTATTTATCTTTTCGATGCGATCTGTGGAGCTGCCTGGTTCCTCATATACAAATTTGGATCTGCCTCCCAAGCGATAGCCTACATAAGGACCCGCTGCTATGGATACACCTTCTTCAGTTTTGCCCAAATTCACTTTCAGTAAAGTCATTGCAGTAAGGTAAGAAGCGGACAACTTGCTCTTCACACCTGTTACATCGGTGCGCTCCACAAAGGAAATTTGATCTTGGCCACGTACAGCTTGGAAGTCTCGGTTTTCAAACTTGAAGTTGTACCACTGAAAACCTAAACCAAAGTTCCAATGAAATCCTTTCGCAAGACGCTGAGAGGCTACCCAATTCAATCCTACATTCCAACTTCCCCATCCCTTGGCTGCATAAGGCTGATCAGAGGAAGGAAAGGTTTTGTCTTGGATATAGTTGTTGATCCCTAGATCGATCAGGAAATCAGTTTTGAAGTCAGGATCTTTCTTTTCCTTGGGGTCCGTTTCGATTTTGACTTTGGTGTCGGGGCCAGATTCATCCACATAGACTCTCATCCTTCCAACTTTAACCTCTGTTTCTTCCCAGTCACCTCGATACTTAACTACCTCTTTTACCGAGCCATCCTTTTTGTGGATTTCTACCAGGGTCACTTCCCCGGTTTCTTTATTTTCCTTGACACCAAGTTCATTGATGATTTGGTTGATGTTCATCAACTTGAGCTTTTCAAAATCTTCAGTGGATTGCACCGTAATTACAATTCTACCGGCTTTACCAAATTCTATCACCACACTATCCTTAAGGACGAGTTGTTTTTTAGTGAGGAGTTGCTCTGGATTTTCTGTAGCCATGGCCACTTGAACCAGGCCAAAAAAGGCGAATAAAAGGAATAATTTTTTCATCATTTTTTGTGTTAGTGTATCGTTTGGTTTAGTTGTTATTGTTTTTCTAAGGAGGATTCTCTTTTACTCGAAAGTGAAGAAAAAAGCCGCTCCTTTTTTTCTTGGATTTCTTCATATCCCTCGTCCAATTTGCCCAATAGCCCTTCTACTTGCCCGACAGCCTTACCGAGTTCAGTCACTAGATTTTTTTCTTTTGGAGCCGCTTTTTGGAGTCCATCCGAATAGATACGGATACGGTAAGTGCCAACTTCCTCGGCTAGCGCTTCATTGGTCGATGGAGTGAATACTGGATTGGTTTCTGGTAAGGCAGGAGCTGGACTGCGTACCGGTTCAGGGGCATTGGGTATTGCCTCAGCTGTGAATACAGGAGTACTAGCAGAAACTGCCACTGTTTGTGTAATTACTTCTGCTACAAAGGTGTTGGGATTCCGTTGCTGGCTATTGATTCCGGTTTGAACAGGTTTACTAGTTGTAATAACGCCGCTCGTCGATGGAGCCTCTTTTTCAGCCTCAACAGTCGAAGATGGGGTCACTGGAATTGTGGTTACTACTTGAGTATTAATTTCTTGCACCTCTGCCAAGGGAGCTTGTATTTCGGGCTGCTGCTTTGTTGACCAAAATAGGAATGCAGCACCAAGAACAAGGGATATCGCAGCCGCAATCGCCAACCAGGCATTCCTCTTTTTTGGAGCTTGCTTGGTATCTAGTTGACTAGCCAAGGTATCCCAAGCGGCTTGACTAGGAGTTTCCTGGTGATTCTGGAGTTTTTCTCTAAACACTCGATCCAATACTTCGTCTGATTTAGCCATGCGTAATTTTGGTTTGGAGTTGAAGACTCGTAATTTTTTCTTTTAGCACGCTTCGTGCGCGGTTGAGTTGTGACTTAGAGGTGCTCTCGGTGATTCCGAGAAGCTCCCCGATTTCTTGATGCGAATACCCTTCGATGGCAAACAGGTTGAAGACTGTTCGGTAGCCCAAGGGCAAGCTTTGGATTAACTCCATCAATTCTGCTACTTCCAGCTGGTTTAGGTCTTCGGCAACAGGCTCTTGCATTTTTTCCGCATCCTCCAGGGAGATTGAGAGGCTAAGGGAGCGATTGCTTCGAATGGCCATCAGTGCTTGGGTGACCACAATTCGCTTCATCCATCCCTCAAAACTTCCCTTTCCTTGGAATTGGGAAAGCTTTTCAAAGATTTTCATAAAGCTTTGGATCATCACATCCTCGGCTTGTTCTTGATCTTTGAGGTACCGCAGGCATATCGCCATAAATCTTCTCGAGTAGGTATCGTAGAGCTGACGCTGGGCTTGCCTCTTTCCAGAGAGACATCCCGAGATCAGTTCATCCTCATCGGAGAATTGGGGAGGTAAATGCATTTGGTTTAACTTTCAAAAAGGTAGATGCGCCAGAACAAGGAAAGGTTGCAGGCAGGTAGAAAAATTTTTCAATTTTCTTTTTTCCTTACTAAAAGATACAAAAAATCGTATCGCTGGCTGATAGAATTAGAGTGAAAAAATAAAAAACAGAAGGGCTACAGCGAGGATAAGAATCATCAGTTGCGACTTTTCTTTAAACTCCACGGCAACTTTAGGACGTCGAAGTACAATAATGGCTAGGCCTATTCCAAAAAATTGAAGCAACAGACTGACGCCATTCAATGGACCCATTGGAGCGTCCAACAAACGCAATTGCGTATTGAGCAGGGAGACCGTGCCCAGTAAAATACCTGTAATTCCAAAAAGGAATGCACGTTGTAGCAGGACGGGTTCAGGTAAGGCGGACCATTTCATAAAGTAGGGGGTATTTCGCAAAGGTAAATAAAGTACCGATATCAAGGCTATCGAGAGGAATCTGTCTAATTCCCTAGCGATTCGCTTTTCTTTTTTCGAAATAACTGGCAATCTCCACGCCAGAAAGCGCATTGAGGGTGAGCTCCTTGGTTAGCCCTCCCTTTCGGCCGATCCATACTCCATACTGCATGTCGGCATAGCCTTCCATCTCGTGTGCATCCGGATTGATGGAGAGCATGACTCCTTGTTCCATCGCGTAGCGAACCCATCTCCAGTCCAGGTCCAATCTCCAGGGATTGGCATTGATCTCGATCACCACCTGCTTTTTGGCACAGGCGTCGATGATGGCTTTGTGGTCAATGGGATACCCCTCTCTTCGCAGCAATAACCTTCCTGTCGGGTGCCCCAGGATCGTGGTGTAGGGATTGTGAATAGCAGTAAGCAAGCGGTCTGTGGCTCGCTTGAGGTCCATGTTGAGTACGGAGTGCACGGAAGAAACAATAAAATCAAAGCTTCTCAAGACTTCAGTCGGGTAGTCCAAGCTGCCGTCAGGAAGGATGTCTGATTCGATGCCTTTGAAGATGCGGAAGGGTGCCAATTCTTGATTGAGCGCATCAATTTCTGCCTGTTGCTTCGCTACTTTTTCGATCTCCAAGCCACCTGCATAGCTCGCCGTGCGGCTGTGGTCGGAGATGCCCAGATACTCGTATCCCAAGGCTTTGCAGTGCTCAGCCATCTGCCGAAGCGTATGTTTGCCATCGCTGTAGGTGGAATGGTTGTGTAGGATGCCTCTGAGGTCACTGTTTTCGAGAAGCGTTGGCAGCGTTCCTGCTTTTGCCAGCTCCACTTCCCCCATGCCTTCGCGCATTTCTCGAGGGATAAATTGCAGCTGATTTTGCTGAAAAAAATCTGCCTCGCTTTCAAATTTTGATTTTCGAATCAATTCTCCCACTGTTTCCTGCTCGTTGACCCAGCTGCTGAGGTGTGCTTTGGAGGCCACGAAAAGTAGTTCTTTCGCTGCCAATTCCTCTAGATTGCAAAAGTGAATGACGAGTTGCAGCTCGGGCTCTTCCAACTTTCCTCTCCAGGTCATCGGGCCAGAATTAGCTTTGTCCCAAGTGATGCCTGCCAGTTGGGTCAAGCTGGATTTAATCGCCTGTAGGTCTGCTGCTGCCACTAAGTATTCACCCTCAGAAATAATTTCTAGGCGACGGGCAAAATCTCCTACTACCCGCACCTGTGCTCCAGGAAGTTGGTTTTGGAGTTGAGCGGCCAAGGAATCAATAGTTTCTTCGATATCGGCATAGAGCCATTTTCCGGAAGTGGAAGCCTTGAAAAGTAGGCTTTGAATGATGGTTTCTTGTGTTTTTTCCCCAAAACCCTTCGTTTGGGCTACCTTCCCACTTTGGCAGGCTTCCATGAGTTCGTGCGTGGAGGTGATGCAAAGCTCCTTCCAAAGGACCTGCACTTTTTTAGGTCCCAGACCTTTCACTTGCAGGATATCCAATACGCCTGTGGGAGTCTGCTCTAGTAAAGCGTCCAAGGTGGAAAAACTCCCGTTGCTTTTGAGGGATTGAATGGCCTCAAGGATGCTTTTTCCGATTCCAGGAACCTGCGACAGTTCCTGCTCGCTTAGCTCCATAATATCTCCTTCTAGACGCTCCAAGGCATTCAATCCTCCTTGATAGCCCCTGATTTTGAAGGGATTTTCCTCGTGAAGTTCCAGGAGCTGAATACACAGCTTGAGTCGGTTTAAAATAGCCTTGTGGTCCAAAATTTTTATTTTTTAGCGGTTTTTCAACACAAATGTTGACAAATATAGTTTCAATTTAAACGCCTTAGAACTAACTTTCCTTTAAACAAGGGGGGAATAAACAGGTAAAAAAAGTAGCATGCAGTATTGGATCGTAAAAACTGAGCCCAGCACCTATTCTTGGAAGGATTTGGAAAGCAAAGGAGAAGATACCTGGGATGGGGTGCGGAATTTTCAGGCTAGAAATTTTTTAAAGTTGATGCAGGCTGGAGACCTCGTATTGCTGTATCATTCGGGTGCCGAAAAAGCGCTGGTAGGCCTTGCGCAAGTGAGCCAGGAGGCCTTTCCTGATCCTCAGGATGAAGCTTGGGTAGCTGTAAAACTCAAAGCGATTCAGCCCTTATCCAACCCCATAACTTTGAGCCGCCTGCAGGCCGAGCCCAGCTTGGCTGAAATTTCCCTACTCAAGCAGTCCCGCCTGTCCGTACATTCCGTAAGTGAAGCTGCCTATCAGTTGATCCATTCCTTAAGTACATGAACAGGTTTTTACTCGCCTTATTTCTGGGCTTCCTTACCTTGCCGGTAGCAGCTCAACTGCAGTTCAAAGAGCGCATGGAGACTCCTGCAGAATCGTTCGAGCCGATCTATGAATTGATTCGGATCCCTTCCGGGCTGGTAGCTTTTCGCACTTTCCAGGCGAGAAATCTGACAGCAGATCTAGTATTTGAATACTTCCTCACCTCCGATCTACTCCAATCCGATACAATTAAAGAAGTTAAGATTAAAGCAGGGTTTGACATGATTGGCTACGATGTAGATGAAGATCAACTGTTTGTATTGTTTGCCAAGGGAGATGATGCTGCGGCAGACAAATATGTGCTGCATCTAGATCTCAGCACCCAAATAGGGGTGGAGTACGCAGTGGACAATTTGCTCCCCATGGACCTTGTAGAATTTTTGGTGCTGGACAAAAAAGCAATTTTTATGGGCAATGCCGACGCTCGGCCAGTGGTACAGATTCTGTCTTTGGAGGAGAAAACAGACCAGACGGTGCAGGGGATTTATGGCAATGAAACCCATGTGGTTCAGATCCTAAAGCTTCCCGAGCTAGAGGGGCTAGAGGTGGTCATTCGTCGGAGAGGACCATTCAAATCACAAGACACTTTTATATTGACTTTTGACTTGCAGGGGACACTTTTGCGTGAGCTCAAGGTGGCTCCTTTAGGTGATTCGGATAATGAAATCCTAGATGGATTGCTACTCGCAGGTTCAGAGTATGGGCAAACGCTGATTGGAGCCTACGGCAAAGAAGTACGAAACTCCTACAAGGGAATGTATTTGGCACAGATCAATGAATTTGGCGAGCAAAATATAGGCTTGTATACCCTAGCTGATTTCCCCAATTTCTACGCGTATTTACCCGAAAAACAACGCTTAAAACAAGAAGAAATCCTTGCAGATCAACTTGAAAAAGGGAAAATTCCTTCCATACGAAATGCCTATGCCATTCGCGATGTAAAGGAATTGGACGACAAGTATTTGATTTATTTCGATCAATTTTCGGTGTCGAGTTCCCGTGGCCCAGGTACGGTGTCTCCTCCATTGCCTTCACAGCGCTACCGCTACGATCGCTCGACTCGCATGGGTTACATTCCCTATTACATGGATCCTTACAATTCTCTAGGAGGACCCATCCAAACCTACACCTTGGTCACCGAATACACCTATCGATCGGCTCATTTTATGGAAGTAGCAAAAACTGGGCAGGTCATTTGGGATAATTCTGCTCGGTACGAAGATGTGAATACGACCTATCCGGAGCCCTTTGCGGAGGTTTCGGCGCAAGGGGAGGATGTATTTCATCTGTACCTCGTCAATGATCAACTCAAACTCAACTACTTCAAAAAGGGGGAGCGTCTGCTTGAAAATCAAACGATACCCTTGGAGCTTGACAAAACGAAAGGAGAAATACAGTACACCGATTTGGAATCGCTAAGACTGCTGCATTGGTATGGACCCTACTATGTGTTGTCGGGTCTGCAAAAAATTCGCTTTACAAACGAACAACAAAAAGAGGAGGTACGTGAAGTGTTTTTTATCCAGAAATTGCTGCTGAACGGCGATTTGTATGTGCCCAATGCCAACTTAGACTAGTTTATTTTCTATATTTACCGCAAATTTAATCCATGCAAAAACGGCTAGTCCTCGATCAGCAGCAGATTGACATCACACTGAAGCGGTTCTGCTACCAACTTATCGAAAATCACGACGATTTCGAAAACACGGTTTTTTTGGGATTACAGCCGAGAGGAACCTTGTTGCTCGATAAGATTGTCACTTTACTGAAGGAGATTTCTGGAATTACTGTTCCTTCTGGCTACTTGGATGCCACCTTTCACCGCGACGACTTCCGAAGAAGAGACTTCCCGCTCAAGGCCAATGAGACAAAAATCGATTTTTTGGTAGAGGGAAAGAAAGTGGTCCTCATCGACGATGTACTCTACAAGGGTAGATCCGTTCGAGCGGCAATGGATGCGATGATTGCTTTTGGAAGACCTCAAAAAGTAGAACTGATGGTATTGGTAGATCGAAGACTCACCCGAGATTATCCGATCTTGCCAGACTATTTTGGAATAAAAGTAAATACGCTGGATAGCCAGTATGTAGTGGTAGAGTGGGTAGCCCAGGGGAATCCTGCGGATGCCATTTGGATTACAGAGAAAGTAACTAGCTAACAATGTCTCAACTCAGCACCAGGCACCTTTTAGGAATCAAAGAACTCAGCGAAGCGGATATTCGACTTGTGCTGGAGACCGCCACCAATTTTAAGGAGGTGATCAACCGACCGATTAAAAAAGTTCCTTCACTTCGTGACATCACCATTGCCAATATCTTCTTTGAAAACTCAACCCGGACCCGGCTTTCCTTTGAGTTGGCTGAAAAGCGCCTGAGTGCAGATGTAGTTAATTTTTCTTCCTCCAACAGTTCTGTCAAGAAAGGGGAAACCTTAGTCGATACGGTCAATAACATTTTGGCGATGAAAGTAGACATGGTGGTGATGCGCCATGCTAGCCCTGGAGCCCCGCATTTTCTCTCTAAAAATGTGCCCGCTAACGTGGTTAATGCTGGAGATGGAACGCACGAGCATCCTACCCAAGCACTCTTGGATGCTTTTTCCATGCAGGAAAAGTTGGGAGACCTCAGCGGAAAAAAGATAGCCATCATCGGCGATATTCTCCATTCTCGAGTGGCACTTTCAAATATTTTCTGCCTTCAAAAACTAGGCGCAGAGGTGCGTGTCTGTGGACCGGTAACCTTGATTCCCAAGTACATCGAAAGCCTTGGGGTGAAGGTGGAGTTGGACCTTCATAAAATCTTGGCCTGGTGTGACGTCGCCAATGTACTTCGAATTCAGTTGGAACGTCAGCAAATCAAGTATTTCCCGAGCCTTCGCGAGTATTCCTTGTACTACGGCATCAATAAGAAGCTACTTGATGGACTCAACAAGGAGATTGTGGTCATGCACCCAGGCCCCATCAACCGAGGAGTGGAATTGAGTTCCGATGCGGCTGACTCTTCGCACTCCATTATCCTAGACCAAGTCGAAAATGGGGTAGCGGTGCGGATGGCCGTACTCTATCTTTTGGCTGGAGCCAAGGGGTAATCGGAATTGAGTTAGGTTCCTTGCTCTAAACGATACGAAATTCCTCAAAAACGAGGATGTTGCCACTTTCCTCCACCAATTGTGTATCCCAAAGTAAAGCCAGCGTAGTGGTTAATCGCTTCTCCGATGAATCCACCACTTAGATTTTGCAGGTTTCTGTTGGGTACAAAATTGTATTCTACGCCCATTCTAAATTTTCGCAACTCCACACCAGCACGAACTATAGGTGCCCAAGCAAAGTCTGCTTCCAAGTTTCCGATCTCTGTGGGAGCAATGGCCTGATCAATTTGCACAGCGCTTAAGGCAAAATAGCCAAACCCAGCACCCAAATAGGGGGCTACATTTGATTTTCCACTATTGAAAAAATGAGTGATGGTTCCCGCTACTGAAACATTTGCGCCTACCTCACCTTGGTATTTTTTCTGCATGTTGAAGTAGGTGACATCTTTAGCAAGTCCAGCTACTCCAAATCGCATTCCAAAGGCTAAGTTGTCTCGGAGTAAGAATTGAGGCTCTAAGTTTACCAACGCTCCAATACCTCCGTCTTTTGGGATTGCTACTCCTAAGTCTGTGGAAAATCGGAATCTACCTTTTTCTTGGGCATAACTGACCTGAACTAAAAATAGGAGGATGAGGGCTAGTGCAATTTTTTTCATGGGATTGGTTCAGTTTAATGTTTCTTGTGCGTCTAACGAAGGGACAGTTCATTAGGTACAAAAAGAGTTCCAAAAAATTAGAAGTAGGGTTTGCTGGATTTTTATTGTTTGGAGTAATTCCTTCCAATTTTGAGGTTTGAACCCTCTGTTTGTAACCAAAAATTGCCGTACTTCGTTTTCTGATTTAAACCAAATTCGGGGGTCTTTCGTCAAGCAAAAACTAGAACTATGTTAACGGTCACGCAACTCACCAAAGTGTACAACAAGCAAGCAGCTGTCAAAGAGGTGAGTTTCCACCTAGATGGAGGAGAAGTGGTAGGCTTACTCGGACCCAATGGAGCGGGGAAAAGCACCACCATGAAATGCATTGTAGGCTTGCTTCGCAAAACGGAAGGAGAGATTCAGATCGGTGGCTACGATCACCTGTCTGTGGAAGCCAAAAAGTTGTTTAGTTACATTCCTGAAACACCCTATGTCTACGATTTATTGACCATCTGGGAACATATGCAGTTTATTGCGCAGGCCTATGGTGTGAAAGATTGGAAGCCTAGAGCCTTGGAATTGTTGGAAATGTATGAGTTGGAGGATAAGCAGAAAAAATTGGGCAGAGACCTGTCCAAAGGGATGCGTCAGAAAGTTTCCATCTGTTGTGCCTTGCTTCCCGATCCACAACTTCTATTTTTTGACGAACCCATGATTGGTTTGGACCCTAAAGCCATTAAGAACACCAAGAATTTATTCAAGACCTTGAAAGAGCAGGGGAAAACCATCCTGGTTTCCACCCACCTGATTGACGGAATCGAATCCATTGCCGATCGAATCTTGATCATGAAAGAAGGACAGATTATTGGAAATGACAGTATTGCAAACTTGAAATTGCAAGCGGAATCTGGGTCAGGCTTAAGTTTAGAGGATCTATTTTTAGAATTGACCAAAGATGCATGAGGTTCGCCTGCTCCTGAAAAAGGACTTATTAATTTTAGTCAATAACCTTTTATTGATTCTTCGAAATCCGCTTCGCTTGATTCCTTACGGCATCGGTGCGGGTTACTTTGTATTCATGTATTCCAAAGGGATTGCTGGGAGTGAGAAGGTGACCTCTCAAGTGAATTTGGACGCAGCAGGTGAGGTGGATGTGACTCAACAGAACATTATTGGTGGGTTGACGGTCTTGGCATTGGGCTTTTTTATTTTTCAACTGTACCGCGCCACCAAGAATAACATTACTTTTTTCAAGATGGCGGATGTAAACATGCTATTTACCGCGCCAGTGAAACCACAAAATTTATTGATGTACTACATGGCGCGCTCGATTTTGCCAGCCTTGGGAGGATCCTTTATCTTTTTGGTATACAGTGGTGGGCAGTTGGCAAGTGAATTTGACTTGAGTTTTCTAGGAGGGGTATTTTTGTTGTTGGGATTTGCCCTGTACTTCTTCCTTATTTTCCCGCTTCGGTTTTTGATCTACACGCTGCATACCCGATTTGGGATTTTGGAACAGTTGCGGGTAGGAGTATTGGCGATTGGTGTGCTTCTGGCTCTGTTGATTGTGATACCAGGGTTTTTGGCGCCAGTGTTTTGGAAGGGGATGTTCTCTTGGATTACCTCGCCTTGGTTTGATCTATTTCCTGTGGTCGGCTGGAGTAGGGGGATGATGGCCTATTTTCTGAATGGCAACTGGGTCTTGTCGACCACCTACTTGGCTCTGTATGGCATCACCTATTTTGCCGTGGTTAAGTTGGTTATCCAATTTTCAGGACATTATTACGAAGATGTTTTGGATGCCACTCAGACCAATGAAGATCGTCTTGAGAAAGCGAAGGGGAAGCGTGAAGTCACCGAGGATGCCTACAGTCTAAATTCTAAAAAACAGTTGGCGCTTCCAGAATTTGGATTGGGAGCGAAGGCCATTTATTGGCGAAATTACGTGCAAAGTAGCCGTCAAGATCTTCATCCTTTGGTTGGTCTGTATACGATGATTATGGCCTTTTTAGGAATTATTTGTTCTTTTCTGGGTCGTTTTGACTGGTTTTCTCCAAAGGTCCTCTATTTCTACCTCTTCTTTTTACTTTTCTTTTACTTCATGGCCGGCATTGGAAGAGCTAATATTGGGGACCTCAAAAAGCCTTGGTTTATCCTTATTCCCGCGAGTTGGTCTGCCAAATTCTGGAACATGATCAAGTTGGATCTAGTCCAAACACTCATTTTCGCCTTCGTACTCATCATCCCTTCCGTAGCACTTGGAGACTACAGTTGGTGGTTGGTTTTGCTTTTTCCGCTAGGGCTGATTTTTTCCTACCTCATTGGGCTCGGGGTCAACCTTATTCCTCAAGTGGGCCTAGATGAGGGATGGGATCGGATCCTGATTAAGCCCTTGATGATTGGAGGAATTATTGTTTTCGGAATCGTGCCTACGCTGTTTTTTGCGGGGTTAGTCTTGGGGATTAGTGGAAACTTTAATTATGGATTTGGGGTAGCAGTTTTGGGTTTGGGCTTAGTTGCCTCCATTTTGACTCACGTGACTTTGGATATTTTGAAGCGCCTAGAATTCAAGGAACTGTAAGGGTCTTTTGATGAAAGCAACTCGAAGAGAAATACCGGTTTAGACTCTTCGGAAAGAAAATATTTTTCCGAAGGGAGAATTGGATACGATTGGCCCAAGAATTTCATTTATTTTTAGGCATCCAAATATAACCTACCCATGATTTACAACTCCATTATCGAAACAATCGGGAATACCCCGATGATCCGTCTGAATAAACTTTCTCAAGGAATCAAAGGAGAGGTTTTGGTCAAGGTGGAATACTTTAACCCAGGCAATTCGATGAAGGACCGCATGGCGATAAAGATGGTGGAGGATGCGGAGAAAGCAGGAATCCTAAAGCCGGGAGGAACTTTAATCGAAGGAACTTCCGGAAATACGGGCATGGGCTTGGCCTTGGCAGCTGTGGCCAAAGGCTACAAGTGTATTTTTACGATGGCCGACAAGCAGTCCAAGGAGAAAATCGATATCCTTCGCGCGGTAGGTGCTGAAGTAGTCGTATGTCCTACGAATGTGAGTCCCGAAGACCCACGTTCCTACTATTCCGTGGCAAGAAGATTAAATAAGGAAATTCCGAATTCATTCTACCCCAACCAATACGACAACCTCTCCAATGCCCAAGCGCATTACGAGACCACTGGCCCCGAGATTTGGAAAGATACCGAGGGAAGAATTACGCACTATGCTGCAGGGGTAGGAACGGGCGGTTCCATGTGTGGTACGGCCAAGTATTTGAAAGAGCAAAATCCCAACCTAGTTACCGTGGGTTTGGATACTTACGGTTCCGTATTTAAGAAGTATAAGGAAACGGGCATTTTTGACGAGAAAGAAATTTACCCTTACCTGACTGAAGGAATTGGAGAGGATATTCTGCCCAAGAATGTGGATTTTTCTTTGATTGATCAGTTCATCAAAGTAACGGACAAGGATGCTGCCGTGATGACACGTCGCTTGGCTCGTGAGGAGGGCCTTTTTGTAGGCTGGTCTTGTGGATCTGCAGTGCATGGAGCTTTGGAGTATGCCAAGGAGCACTTGAAAGAAGGTGACGTGATGGTGATCATTCTACCAGATCACGGTACCCGTTACTTGGGCAAGGTGTACAACGACGAATGGATGCGCAACCATGGATTTTTGGAAGATAAAACCTATTCTACGGCTCGCGATATCATTGCCCAGCGAAGCGGAACCTACCAATTGCTTTCAGTGAATAAGTCCGACACCGTGAAAGAATCCATAGGATTAATGAATGGAAAAAGTATTTCTCAAATTCCAGTATTGGACGGGGAAGAGGTAGTCGGTAGTTTGACAGACAACAAACTTCTTTCCAAGATTATCGATAATCCGCTATTGAAAGATGCTACTGTAGCAGAGGTGATGGAAGGATCTATGAAGTTTGTGGCGTTGGATTCCACCCTCGACGTACTTTCTTCTATGGTAGAAAAGGAAAAAGCCGTTTTAGTTCGTGACTCAGCAGACAAAATTCACATCATCACCAAGCACGATATTTTGGAGGCTTTTAGCAAATAAATGAAAGTAGATCGCCTGCTCACGGTACCTGTTCAAGTAGACATCAGGGCTTCTTTTGTTAGGGCCTGGGATCTTTACAAGGCTCAGCCTTTTTTCTTTTCCTTGTTTATGCTCTTGATAGTTTCCATTCAAGGAATGGTGGTCATCTATGCGCAAGCCTACATGATTGTTTACAGTGCACTGCTGGCACCCCCCTTGTACGCTGGTTTTTACCTGGTGGCAAACAGACTCAGTCGTGGCGAGGAGGTAATCTATCCTGACTTTTTTACTGGATTTCGATTTTGGATTCCTTCGGCAGTGATTTCCTTGCTCACCCAGGTGCTGATCGCCATCGGATTGATTGCCTTTGTTATTCCTGGGATTTACCTAGCAGTAGGATATTTATTCGCGATTCAGATGGCGATTTTTGGAGGTTTAGATCCTTGGTCTGCCATGGAATGGAGCAGAAAATTGATCACCCGGAATTGGTGGCGATTTTTTGGATTGCTGCTGGTATTGGTGATCCTTAATCTTCTAGGGATATTGCTTGCTGGAATAGGGTTGTTGTTGACCATTCCGCTTACTTTTCTGGTGCTGTACGTCGTGTTTGAAGACTTGACTCGGGAAGTGTTTTCAGAGCAAGAAACTGCCGCTACTCATGAGTAAGAATCATCGCCTCCAAGCGGTTTCTACATTTTTCTGCAAATTCATCTACTACCTCCTTAGAAAGGGTGGTAGGAGGAAGGATGGGTTTGGAATAGTAAACTCTAATTTTCCCAGGCTTGAGTAGGAGCGAGCCCCTTTTCATCAAGTCGTCTGCGCCGATGACAGCCATCATCAGGATGGGTGTTTGTGTTTCAATTGCCAATCGAAACGCACCTTTTTGAAAGGGGAGGAGTGTTTGGTCGGTATTGTTGCGCGTACCTTCTGGTGCTACGACTACGGAGATGCCTTTTTTGAGTAAAGCGATCAGTTTTTCCAAACCTTTATGCCTAGACAGTGGATTACTTCGGTCCACCCATACAGCTAGTTTCCCGACCACCGTAGCAAATATCGGAATTTTGGAAAGTTCCTTTTTTCCGATAGCCCGCACCCGATGAGGCACCACCATGGGAATTAAGGGGGCGTCCAAGTTGGAACGGTGGTTAAAGATGTAGATATAGGATTGTTTCAAGTCGATATGCGCTCTGCCATGCACCTCGTAGCGAATCCCTGTTAAAAAAGACCAGGTACCTATCCAGAAACGAATAAATACGAAGGAAATAATGTCCCCGCGCGGATGAATCAGTAAGGGGATGAGTACAAATAGGCCAACCAGCAGCATGAGCACAGAAAAGAGGAGTGCTGCGTAGGCGGTGTAGATCCATTGAAAAAACTTGAGCATTCGAATTTCTTTGTTAGATTTGGGTTCGTAAAAAATCTTTCACTCTTTGCTTGCAAGCCCCGATTTCGTGTCGGGGCTTATTTTT
>JACCDL010664118.1_pt1 | contig 14676 bp, 25 predicted proteins | sample 7441931 | NCBI WGS metagenome assembly JACCDL01 (sample SAMN15323437, study PRJNA562643) | freshwater metagenome | isolation source: river surface water | place: USA:Blue River Watershed | collected 2017-08-16 | reverse complement strand
TACGTACTTACGATACATTTGGAAGGCTTTCTTGGCTCCAAGTGTCAACATCTCACCTTTAATACCTAATAAATTAGGTGGTCGGGTTCTAATAAATTTATCACATATTTCAGTATAGGCGTTCTCACCCTCAACGGTTGTTAAATCTAAATCGGTGAACATCATACCACCACCTGATGTGGTTGCTTTATCGATATATGGGTCCAAATCTGATGATTTTAAATTCATACCCTCTAACTTACTAACCATAGAGGTCACCATATTTGGACTAATAACGGCCTCATCTCCTCTAGCTTGACCTGATTGGTTTGATGTTGTAAAATCATAACCTCCCTTACCTATGTAGTTCATTGGGTTAACTAACGCACCGTTTTTCTTTAATTCAAAGTGTAAATGTGCACCTCGTGAGTTTCCTTTACCTGTATCGTTCGGTCCACCTCCACTTAACCCAATTAGGTCACCTTGATTTACTTTCTGACCGGCAGTAACATTAATTTGTTTCAAATGACAATATCTACTTTGGAATTCAGTACCGTGTTTAATCGTCACACTACCACCACATGCTCCGCTAGTTAGTCCCGCCTTTAATACCACACCCTCAGCAGGTGATTTAACAGGTGTACCTGATTTTGCCTTAAGGTCAACACCCGGGTGAGTCTCATAACTTCGTTTAACTCCAAATGGTGAATTCACACCTTGAATTGGAACTGGTTCCATTAACGCAGCCTCGGCTAATTTTGCCGATTCTATTAATATTTTCATCGGGATGGTCGATTCTTCAATAGCATCACCATCCTTTACATTGTTTTCTTTCTTATATTGATTTACCGCAGCTGCCGTTTCAGGACCAAATAACCCGTCAACACCGTGTTGAGGTAATTTATAACCCAATAACATCAATCCAATTTGAACCGCTTCAACATTGGTTTGTTTTTCCATACTACCAATTTGTTGTTGGAATATTGGGTAATCGATATCTCTTAAAATTCCTAAAAACTTATTAACATCATTTGAAATGTAATCAGCGGTTTCGGCTTTATCTACCTTTTGGCCTTCACCGTCTTCAGGTTTGTTAAGTAAATCGGATAAAAATGATTCATTGATGACACCACTTCCGTATGTAATCTCATGAATTCTTTTAATCTCTTCAATTAAGTTCTTTTTCATATTTTAATAAATATCGAGAAATTACATAATTTGATTCTTGTCATTTTCATTTTCCTTCTCATCTCCCCAATTAAGGAAATCATCCCCCTTGTAGTCAGGATGGTTCTTTTGCATGTAATCAATTCCTCTAACCCAAAAAATGGATATTATTCCTGCAAACAGGAAACACATCCCAATTCCAACTAAGTAGCTCATCATCATAATAGATAGTTTAAAATTTTCTCTTTAATTCCTGTTTGTTTAATACCCTCACTACCTTTAGGTGTTAACACAAAATTAGTCAACCCCCAATCCATTTCCATCTCCCCCCAACTTTCGTGTGTTTGAGGTATTCCCATATTAAGGTCATCCACTGCAACCCAATTAGTTATTTCGGGGTGGTCTTGTAAGTATTGTTTAATCTCTAATGAACGGGATTGTTCTAAGTCATATTGTCGGGACCAAGGAAAGTTTTGAGGGACATCACACTCTCCCAAATTTTTAGTAAAATCTATGGGTTTCTTTTTGATTCCCTGTAATTCATAATATTCACCCATCTCCTCAACAGTTGCCCATCTTTTCCAATCAGATGAGACAACAATATCAGCATTTGTTTCTTCCAATATCTCATTTAATAAACCAATTGCCTTCTTATTAAAATTATCAAATCGAGCAAGAACTGGTAAAGATTGAATCGATTGGCTCAACTTACGTCCTACTTCTTTTTGTTTCTTAAATCTACCACCCCATTCGGATGACAAACATATCACACCGTCATGATCTAAAAATATTACTTTCATTCCCCTGTATCGAATTTATTTTTGATGACCTCATCAAAGTTCGCATCCTTCAATGTCTTGTCGATGTTTTTTAATTTAGGACCTTGATTTATAATCTCAGCTCTTCGTCTACTTTTTAAATCAGCAAGATGTTTAAACGCATTTGCCAATTTTTCACTCTCTTCTTTAGTGTATTCTTTATCAATTTTATAAAAACGTCCATCATCACCATCAAGTGAATAACTTATATTTTTTTCATTAACCATATAGTATCTATAATAGACACAACAGTTGTCCGTATCAGTTACATGTACTTCATCGATACGTTGGACCACTCCTCTGTTAATACTTCCTCGTTTAGTAAAATGTATATACTTGTCACCAGATTTAAAAATCATAAACCTAACTCTTTTAATTTTTCAATTGTATTATTTGTTGATGTGTGTAATATCCCTACACCTCCATTTTCAACCCAACCGTTAATATTATCTTCTCTATCATCAATTAAAATGTGATTAGGTTGAGCAAAATCTTTTTTGTGTTTTGCACTTCTTAATAACAAAGTAACTCCATGTAAATGATTGTCCACCCATTCGTGTTTACCAACTCGAGAACTATTTTGTCTTGATGGTGCGGATAATAATTCAGGTTGATATTTTTCAATATATGACCACAATTCTTTACCGTCTGATTTCCATTTCATATCGGACCAAAACTTCACACCACCTTTGTCAATTGGTTCCCAAAAATTTGCGTCGTTTAAATGTCTACCGGCCAAATCAATTCCTGTCAATTCATAATATGCGGAATCGAAATCGGTTAAAACACCATCCATGTCACAATATATTTTATACTTGTCTACCATATAACAAAGTTATTTAAATTTCTTGAAGTTGTCCACAAAACCTTTTTCATATTTAATTAATTCTTTGGTATCCAATCCGTTATATAATCCTGTTGACATAAACGCTTGAATCTCATCGTCGATAATTTTCTTATCATCGACATATCCCATTTTTATAAGTTTCTTTTTTAACTTATCATAATGGTTTGGTTTAATTTTTTCAATAAGATAAGTCACATTCTTTTTATATTCTTTATTGGTGAAATATAAACCGTGAGCAATTTCATGATTCGTAGTTCCCTTATCTTTTGAACTTGCACCAATCAAATACCAATTGTGTCTTGTTCCATCATTTTTTTGTTGAGCGTCCATTGCACAATAGAAATAAATGTCATTCATTATTTCATCATATTGTGTTTCTTTATAAAACACATCATGAGCTTTCTCCAATACATTAGATGGGATGTTATAACCCGACCAATCTTCAGGATAAGTGAAAACATTTTTCTTCCACGCGGTTTTATAGAACCTCATGTACTCCATCCAAGTAAATGGTTTACCTCTAAATTGTTTATATGGTGATTCGTAGAATTCTTGATATCTACAAAACAACATTGCTCTGTCATAATCATCATCTATCTCAACACAATAGATGAATGGTTTAACTTCTTTTACTTTACCCTTAACTAAAGGATGTTTAATCTTTTTCATCGGGTAAGTTTTTAATTTGTCTAATCATGTTTATTGTTCCAAACACAGATAGTGTTGCAAATAAAACGAACCCTAAAATTATAATCATACACAACTTTTTAATATTTCAAAACACAAGTCTGATGGAATCTTACTTCTTTCATAAGCGTTCGCTCTACCTTGTGTTCCAGTTTTAGACCCCCTCGGGGCGGCAACGTGACATGGATCACCATTCTTACACATTTTACGTGGAATCCATAAATCACTATTAGTCCATATGTCCGTTGGTTTCATACGTTCATCACCGTACTGACAATAAGTTACAGTGTGTCGTTTGTAACCATCCATGAACGGCATCTTACGAAGTACTCCACGCGGATTTTCAATGAACCAATATGTTGGATTGAAATGTTCAATTACTTCAATTGTTTTCTTAACCAATTCAATACCTAATCGCGCAGTGTCCGTCTTAGGAATGTAGGCACCTTTACCACCAGTCCAATGATGTCCAAGAGCCGCAACACTAAATCCTGTACAAGGAGGTGACGCCCAAATCACATCAGGTTGAAAGGGTACTTTTGTAACATCAAAGTCAAGGATACTCACCGCATAATGAATACCTTCGAATTCTAATAAGTCAGAAGAGAATACCTCCATCCCCAAACTCTCGGCAATCTTACCGACCGAACGACTACCAGCAAATAATTCTAACACCTTCATTAACGTAAGTGTTTAAATCTATTCGCTAAGTTATTGATAAAGTTCTCCTCTTCAATTGTTAACAAATCTCTACACTTTGCTAATTTGTCTATACTTCCCCATAATGCTAAGTCGTTGATATTTGGTCTGATAACACCATTACCTTTGGATTTATTTGATTGGGATGGTTCGATGTGTCCATCTTCTTCTAAGATTTCAACTAATCTTTTAAGTTCTCTGTTACTACAAGAGTCAACAAATTCACTTGGGTCAACGTCTACTTCTGCTGTAAATTCTGGCATGGTTTTAAATTTAGATGTGTTTTAAAATTATTGTTAAAGATATTATTATCCATAATGTGTTGAATACGATTAGTGTCGGTAATGACTTTTTCATACTTGCCCAAATCAATAGTGAAGATGTAAGTAGAGTTAGAAAGTGCATATACCACAGTTCGATACCAAATATTAAACCTGGTACGATGATGATAGCCTTAGCCATCCAAGACGCAAATTCAATCGTGTTATAATCGGTCCAATATTCTTTCGATTTAAACATGAGTATCTTACTCCAAATCTTAGAATAACCGATTAGATAAAATAGTACACTGATGAATATCGTATAAGTTAAAATATATTTCATATTTTAAATTATAAGGAAAATAATCAGTAAAAAAAAATTATAATGAAAAACTTTCGCCACATCCACAAGTGCGGGATGCATTTGGGTTCTCCCAATGGAAACCCTTTCCGTTCAGACCGTCGGAATATTTTAATTCAGTTCCATATAGATATAAAACCGACTTCTTATCAATAACAACTTTTAAAGGACCCAAATCGATAACTTCATCCATTTCGGTTATTTGGTCATCAAAGTCCATTACATAAGATAATCCACTACAACCACCACCTTTAACACCCACTCGTAAGTGATGTGTGTCGGGTGTTAGTTGTTCGGATATCATTAATGAAATGACATGTTCTAATGCATTTTCAGATACAGTAATCATCTTATTCCATTATATCTTCTAAATCAATATTATGTTCTAATAATATCTCGTTTATTTTTTCGTACACCATCTCAAGTGCATCGTATTTGTCCATTTCTTTACCCTCCATAGACCATTCCAACCGCTTCTTGGTGTTATGTGTAATATCCCATAACGCTAATGCCATATCAAGAGACTTAATAGCTCTTTTATGTGCATACATATCATCCACATCATTAAGGTTATATTCGATTATCGCTTTCGCCATAAGTTACTTATTTTTTTACCAGGTTTAATTACTTTACCATTATCATCCATCATAGGTGCTCGATAGAATTCAAATGCAATCCACAACCCAACAAAAATAAATACCAATCCAATAATTTGATGTGTTTCCATAAATTTACATTTTTGGTCTCCAAAATTGATACCATCTTCTTTTTTCTATTGGTTTACAAACAGAAAATGGGTTGTCACCAAATGCGACTTTATTTAAATACTTGGAAGATATGACATTGAAAAATATTTCGTGGTATTTTTCGGGTACTTGTGCAAAATCTGCACTGATGTCAACATTTAACGTTATAGGTCCCTCAGTGTCGTATATAACAAACTGTTCAGTTAACTTAACGTTTTGACTTGATTTAATGTTTATGAAAGATCCGTTCCCAATGTGTAGTTCAGTCTCTTTTTTATTCATGTTATTCGGTTTCGTGTTCGTAAAATTGTTGGTATTCTTTGCCCACCTGTGGGTATTTGTTAAAAATTTCGTCTCTTGTTATTTCATGTCTACCATTATCAGTCTTTATGATGAATAGTTCGTCATGTAAACTATCAATGATGTAATTCGAATTCGTTTGTAATTGATTGTATTCTTTGTTTGTTGAATACAATAAAAACATCAAAGTAAAACTAATAATGACTAATGCACCTGACAATAGTCTGAAAGTGTTTTTATTATTCATCTTTTAAATTTTTAATGTCATTTAAAATCTTTTCAACATCTTGTTCGGTTAAATGACCAAGTACGTCATCAGTAATTGGTGTGTCATATGTTATGTGACCGTCTTTACCAAAGACCGCCAATTCATATAGACCGTTTTTTCCTCCGTAAGTATGTTCACCTTTTACAACACTAGCTCCATAACCATTTGGATATTGTACGATACACTGAACTCCAGCTCCCATCGGATGATTTACGAAAATCAGTTCGTTGAATGTCGTCGTGTCGTAACTGTTTGGTAGTCTCATAGTTTCTTCCATTTTTTTGTTTTTTTAGGGCACTAACGAACGCCCTTACTTGTATATTATTCATAATTTAAAGTTCTTCAATTATACCTAACACTTCGGCAACAATAAGTAATGCTCCTGCAGCCATAAAATGTTCTTGCATAAGTGCGGTTCCCGCGGCTAATCTTAATATTGATTTAACAATACTAATTCTAAAATGCCAATTTGTTTTTGATTCTTTTTCTTGCATGATTGTACTAATTTAAGAAATTATATTGATAAAACAAAATCCTTTCGTTTAGACACTTGTTCATAAACAAATTGAATTCTTTCTCCAATTGTTCTAATAACAGGTACTGTCATAGAATTACCAATCAAACCTTTGATTTGAGAATACGTTAACTTTTTACCTTTAATTTCTAAATCTAAATAATCTTCGGGAAATCCTTGTATTTTCAAAAGTTCTTTTTCTGTGAACATTCGAATACCTCTATCGTCTGGCCAATAATTAGAGGTCGATAATTGTCCGAATCCATCAGTCTGACTGATTGAGAATGTTCTAGTTATTGTACCAGCGAGTTTAATTTGTCCGAGAATATTTTGGGCGATTTCATCCCTCTTTTTTCTATACGAGACTTTAGATTCCTCAAAGCTTGCTTGGTTAAATAATACCGCTGCGGCAAGTCTCCAGTCTGATCCACGAAATCCGACAACGTAGATCCTTCTCCTTCGTTGAGGTACTCCGAAGTATTGCGAGTCGAGAACCCTATAAGCGATTGAGTACTTTGTTCCTTGAATGATTCCTCCACCTTCAAATATGTCTTCTGCTCTGATATCACAACCTGTGAAATTGGATAAGATTTGGCGGAGTCCTTCTCTATGTTGTTTGTCAAATACACCGACAACGTTTTCCCACAAGAAACACCAAGGACTTTTTTCTGTAATAATGTTTCCATTGGTGATGGCCAATTGAGCACGGTCGTCATCCATTCCATTTCTGAGACCGGAATCTGAGAAAGCTTGGCAAGGGGTTCCCGCGATGTGTACGTCGTAGTTTGTTTTTTTGAAGTTTTCATTTTCGAGTAAGTTTAACATGTTAGTATAAAGTGGAACGGTCGGATAGTGATGTTTCAGAACTTCTTGTTGAAGTTTTCCAAAATCACAAAGTCCTACACATTCCCAACCGAGTGGTTCCCAAGCAACGGAGGCAGCCTCCATACCTGATGCGTTCGAGAAAAAACGTAATGGTCTTAATTTAGATTTCATTTAGTTTAAGTTTATTTGTTCTTACAAAATTAAGAATAATTCGTGAAATAGCAATAAAACTTTTGATATTTTTTTTACTAATTGTAACCTATTGGAAATGAATTAGTTATGAAGTCGTACTTTTCTTTTTTCCACGTAACATTGGGTTCTGACTTAAACCTATCAGTTAGAATTTGTGTTGCTTTACCAAATATGTCTTCGGGAACTATCGTATTAGCCTTACCATATGATTGTACTAACACACCTCTTTTATATTGAAGGTTAATTCGTTTACGACCAGTTTGTAGGGCAACATAAAGATATATAACCCCATGTGGAAATTGTTTACCCATACAATTTTTCATGGTGTAACCCTCAATTCTAAATTCTTCTTCTGTTAGAATCATCTTGGGTTTGTAAACAACACCATCAACCACAATATCCTCTTCAATCATTCTAACAAAATCTTCAGAGATTTCATATTTGACTCTATATCCTCGTGCAAAATGGAATTTAATACCTGACCACATTTCATTTATATTCTCAAAGTCGGCATCATTTTTGGCTTTGAATTTCAGTTGTAAACCACGGTTTTCCAATAACTCTCTAATTGAGAATAGTTTATTAAGACTGTAAACTAATGAATCAGATTTTAATGTGTCCTTCTCCCATTTTTGAATCACACTAACCATACACTTCTTTTCGGATTCATTTTTTAATTCGTGGGTTTTTTTATTTGGTGGGACATCGAAACAATGATAACTCCAAATTATTTGTTTGATGTAATCCAAGTAATTTTCACCAAATAATTTACAAAGGTAATTTAATGATCCAATATTAATTGGTTTACCTAAATTCTTATTCAATTCACTTATTAAGTATTTTGATTTGATTCCGTAATTATCTAAAACAGATGGTAGAAATTTGTAATCGTTTTTTTCAAGGTATTTCTTTTTAGGATAATCATTTTGGATATCATAATAAACACTATCATGACCTTTAATACCTTTTACATCTAAGTGATAGTCAACCAACAAATCGTACAATGAATTTATTTCGTATTTTTCATTGTAGTTTTTATTTTTTATAGAATCCAGTTTAATTTTATTTTTTAATTTATCAAAAATATACTGGACAATTTTTGTTGTTGCTCTACTATATACTACTCCCCAATACTTTATTCGTTTTTCTCCTCTTACGAATCCATTCTCAGTTAAGTCATATAGTAATTTGAAATCGTTTTTCTTTTGTTTGAAAGTATTTCTAAACATCTTATCCTCGGTCAAATTATCATTGATGATTTTATATGTAACGGTAAAATCACCAGTGTTGATATCCAAATTAAAGACGTGCACAAAATCGATTACTTTCCTTGTACCATATCTATTATAATCAAAATGAAAGTTAGATTGGAATTCTATATTGTCATCATTAGAATATAAAAACATCTTACATTCCGAATGTGAACCATATCTCTTATCTAACTTTTTTTGTTCGTGCGTAAATAATAAATCCATATATAAAATATATATGGATTCATTTACATTGTGTAGTTAAAAAGGTAATCGATGTCCCTCAATTACATCTGTCACTCTTTGTACTTTTTGTTCGGGGACTATTGCTTTACCGTTTATCATCACAGGAACCTTTTCTTTCTCTTTCCAATTCAATAATCCCCATCTAGCTCTTTTAGTTATCCTATCCTCTAATAATATTAATGCATCTTCAAAATAATCGGGAGGAACCGCATTACAGAAATATCTTTTTTGAATACATCTACCTGTTTGAATATCGAATTCACATGTCACTCTATCCGAACCGCTTTCGTCCCTAACAGATATTATCATTGACCTATCTTTATCGGCATATGATGCAACACAGTGATGCATATAAGAACCCTCCTCAACATATTCCTCTTCTCGTTTAAGGATACGTGGATATAGTTTTTGTAACTTATCATCAAACACAGTTTCTAATATACCTTCAACAACTGAAACAGTTTCGTCATCATATTTGTATTCAAGTACCCATCCCTTTCTAATTGCACTAATCATTTTTGAAAGTTCCTGATGTTCAGCGTTAAACTCTTTTATAGTTCTTGCTTTCATATACAAATCAGGGTCGTAAGGTCGAACCTTGTTAATCATATTAAAGTGATCTTCGAAGAACCTAAAGGTTTCCCCTGAGAACGCACTCTTGATTGTAATGTTTCCTCGTATTTCACTATCAACAGTTGAGTTCAATATTTTAATAATATTTTCTCTTTCGATGTTGTTTAATTCATATTTGAATACCCAATTTTGTCTACTTAATGATATTTTATTTATTCCATCGTAGCCTCTCGCGTCACTATGTTTACGATTGGATTGCATGATTACTTCATTGTTAAGGTTACCGATATACTTTGAATAATCGGGTCCTAACAACGCACAGAATTTCATGAACCCTTCAATGTCAATTTCAGGATTTAAGTGTAAAAACTTAATTGTGATTTTACTTTTTATCCCGAGTAAATCTAAAATAGATGCTAATAACTTTCTATCGTTTTTCTTTAGATATTTTTCGGTTGGGTAGAATCTATAGAACCAATATGATATGTCACCATCTGGTACTTTTATTTGTTTCTTTTTAATAAACATATCCATTAAATCAATAATGAATCTCTCAGGGTTATTCGAATAATTGATACATCCAAAATCAATATCCAACGCCTCTTGAATCTTAGTACTAAATTCTACATTATTGAACGTTTCAGATATATCATCATAAAGTCTTGAATTCTTATTGAATGTTTTTAATATATTGAAAAACGATTGTGTTTTAGTAACCGCAGTGTGGAGAGTTTGAAATCCGTTAGTGACAAATCTTTGAGTTGATTTTTTACCACCCTTTTGTTTCTCTAACAATGTAAAATTACCAGTCTTAAGATTGATTGTTAATGATATAACATAATAATGTTTTGTGAAATAGATTGAATTAAATTTTCTATTCCTATATCCGTGATAAATTTTAATCGTTACCTTATCACCATTCTTAGAGATTGACCTCTCAATTGTTTGAAGTGCAATTGAACTAAATGGTCTACCGAAGTGTCGTTTTATTTGATGGTCTTTGACTGTGTCAAACCCAAACTCAGTTTTCGCGTTTCTATAAGCGTAAAATATTTTAAACTTTTCGTGTATATCGGTATGGTCATAAAAGAAGTTTAATCTCTTTTTGGTATATGATAATTTCTCAGGAAGTTCGTATGTTCTACCAGTTGTGTCTACTCTAAAAATACCATCTAACCGAGAATCCCACATACTATCAACACTAGTTGTATGTTCATTCTCAAGTTGGGTTTCTTCAATATCAAAGGTATTAGGTGACTTGGGTTTATCCGAAATCTTACTGTAATCCTTATATGGGGTTATGGACGCAAATGAGAATTTTTGGGTTAATATAGTTTCCATCGATAAAAATTGTTAGAATACAAATATACTTAAAAAATATTATAAAATACTTATAGATATAAAACACACAAATTATGGCAGCAAAAGGTAAAAGTTCGGCGTCCTCAATGAAGGTTTCTTTCGGTAAAAGAAAATCAGGAAAATCTCAAAAGAGCTACGGTCCGAAAGCACAGAAACCTAAGAAGTACAGAGGTCAAGGTCGTTAACAAAGACCCAAGTACGTATTAAGTTTGTGCAGTGTCCAAACTGAATCATCCTGTTTATTATAGATGTAATCCCAAAGGGTTAGATTTTTTGAAGCAGGATGATTTTTGTATTTACAGTATCTCTTGGCCTTATTAAAGTCTTCAACCGACCATCCGAAACATTCTTTCGGTTCTTCGATGAAAAGTGAAACAAATCTTCTAAATAAAACTAACATAATCAATTACTTAATGGGGCTTTTATTGGGGGGTGAGATTGGTAATTTTCGATTGTAAAATCTTCAGGTTTCCAATATCTCGGTTTACTTATTATACTTGGGTGAATACCCTCAATCTTTAGTTTTGGTAGGTTAAATGGTGTCCTTTCTATCTGTTCTTTCGCCTGTTCAATATGGTTGGTATATAAGTGGACATCTCCTAAATTCGCGACTAAATCACCAGGAACCATATTCACCTCATTAGCAATGATTTCTAACAATAAACCATAAGACGCTATGTTAAATGGTAAACCTAAGAATGTATCGACTGAACGTTGATTCCACATTAATGATAATTCCCTTGTTGGTGTTGGTTCATAATATGAGTTATCAAAATCGGGTAGGTTGTTTGGGTCAAAAAACCTTTCCATTCCTGTCTCATAATTTCTATTAAACCATATATTGTATCGTCTCTCGTCACTCAACTTGGTTGTGTAAAGTTGGAATCCATAATGACATGGAGGTAAAATCATTTTATCTAACTTATCTACATTCCACGCATTCACCATTAATCTTCTACTATCGGGATTTGTTTTAAGTTCATTGATTAAGTTTGCAATTTGGTCAATACTGTTCCAATTTCTCCACTGTCTACCATATATGGGACCCAAGTCACCAAATTCATTGGCGAAATCTTCATCATTGATTATCAACTGTTCAAATTGTTTCACATCAGCATAATCACCACCTTCTTCATATTGTTTATTGAGACGTTTCATATAATTCTTATATGCGTCTCCCGTCCAAATGTGACAATTATTTTCTAATAGATATCTAATATTCGTTTCACCTCGAAGAAACCACAACAACTCTGTAACCATTGTTTTCCATGCCATTTTCTTTGTGGTTAGTAATGGAAAACCTTGTGACATTGGATGTCTCAGTTGACGACCGAAAACCGATATGGTTCCTGTACCAGTTCTATCTGTTTTAAGTACTCCATTATCTAAAATGTCTTGTAACAGATCCTGATACTTGCCATCCAATGTATTCATAATCATAATTTTTATATTAAAGAAATGAACTCCTCAAATTTATAATTTGGAAAATCATTTGTGTAAGTAATTGTAACATTTATTGGTGAATTAATCCACTCTTTTACTAAATTTTTTAAATCTTCTTCTCGTTCGTTTAGTGGTTCCGATATGATTTGTAATTCAAGTTCTTCTATTGACTTTTGAATTGCCTTGTATCTTTTGATACCAAAATCTTCATAGAAATTTAGTGATCCGATTAATGGCCATTTCTTATCACCATTCGGTAATGTGAACATATTACGAACTCTACCTTTCACCTCTGTGATTGTTTGTAAACCTCGACCACATCTACATTTTCCAAGTTCAATTTGGTCACCATGTTTATAACGTCTTATGTAATCATTAGTGAATGTGGTGATGATTAATGAACCGTCAACATCTCTTTCAACATATTGATTCTCCATCACGTGCATCACTTTAGGATTGTCAGGACATTGTAGTGCAATTACTCCACATTCTTCGCTTGAATAAAGAGTTCCCCCGACCTCACCAGTTCCTTTCCAATCAATGAAGTTGGATATTTTACTGGTGTCTATCAATTTAAAAATAGAGGGGAAACAATTGATGTAATGTGGATTAACTCTTTCTAACCACTCTTGTAATTCCGAAATAGGTTTGTAATTATTTGTGTATGTTGTCCCTTGAATGGGTTCAATGTTGGTGGGTATTCCCCAACCATTAAACGTACCTTCGGTTGCCGTGGTTTTGATATGTGCAACTGTTTTTGTTACATCCCACTTTCTCCATCTTATATCTCTAATGTTTGATGCAACAAACCAAATATAATCTTGAAGTGTTTTTGATATTGTAACAGGTTCTCCTGTTGAACCAGAAGTTCTAGTTGTGAAATATGCATCGGTATGTTTTTCAATTTTTCTAAGATCCTCTCTTGTCATTATTTCACGTTCCAAAAACGATGATTTAATGGTTGGAGTTTTCCATTGAGTTAACTCCATTTGAGCAAGAAGTATCTTTATATTTTCATCTAAAACTCCCATACATAAAAGGTGTAATCATTTTTCATTCGTGCAATGAATTTAGGTTTGTACTTGAAATCATCTTCACTTGGGAAGTAATTGGCGATTTTCATAATATCGAGTTTCTTATCAAAACTCCTACTGATGAATCTTTTACAATTTTTACTTGCCATTTCTAAAATGTCATCGCACAGTTCTTTAGTGAAACACAATCCACCGTCTAAAAGAATATTACTATAATAGTGTTCATTGTCTCTCCAATCACCGACAATAACAGTTGATGAATCGTACCATGGGTCTGAATCTAATTGTCTATCACTCAACGGTATTAATCCTTTGGTACATCCTAATAACAAAGAAGACCCACCAACCATATAGTTTTCATACAATGCAACATCAATTACATTTGGTGATAATGGATGAGGTAAGTCAGATGACCAATAATTTTTATCTACCATTTACTTGTAGTGGTGGGTTTTAATCTTTTATTATTTTCTCGTTCAGTTTCTTTACTATAACTTTCTTTATAACCAATAATTCTATGAAATTCTTGATATGCTTTTGGGTGGTAATTTTTTAAATGTTCTAAACCAAATTCATATTCAAAAATAACATCTGAATATCTTTTTTCTTTATCGTCCCAACCATCTTCTTCTGTTTGTAAATCAATTTGTAATTGATTAATTACGGATTGTAGCGAATCTTCTTTACATTGATTTGAGGGAGTGGGTGCTATTACATCATTAGGTTTCCCAAATGATACAATAAGTAATATCGCAACAATAATAAACGATACTAATATTCGGATAATTAAATCTTTTCTATTTTCCATTGTCATCTATTTTTTGAATTTGGATTCCAATCATATATTGTAACCATCTTATTGTTAAACCATATGATGGTGCCATTTTACCATCGTCATAAATTGAATACTTATCGTAGTAAAAAATAAATGCTGGCAAAATGTACCAATGATACTTCTTTTTATAGATAAAGAAATCCTTATAATACTTACTCATCATAATTACTTGTTGTTCTTCTTAATAATTTATCAACATCATCTTCCCTTTCTTTCATTTCAATTATGCGAATGTAATAACCATTAGGATCTGCTTTAGAGTTTTCCGAT
>JACCDL010203242.1_pt1 | contig 14720 bp, 9 predicted proteins | sample 7441931 | NCBI WGS metagenome assembly JACCDL01 (sample SAMN15323437, study PRJNA562643) | freshwater metagenome | isolation source: river surface water | place: USA:Blue River Watershed | collected 2017-08-16 | reverse complement strand
ATCAGCAGATTTGATGACATCGAGATTGTGCTCGATTACCACCACCGAATTCCCACTTTCGACCAAGCGCGACAGGACGAGAAGGAGTTTTCTCACATCTTCGAAGTGCAAGCCTGTCGTCGGTTCATCCAAGACATAGATGGTGCGTCCAGTAGATCGACGCTGCAACTCTGTCGCCAGCTTCACTCGCTGCGCTTCGCCACCAGAGAGCGTCGGCGCGGATTGACCGAGGCGGACATAACCAAGCCCCACATCACAGAGCGTCTTGAGGTAGCGATGGATTGCAGGGATGCTTTCAAAGAATTCGGTCGCCTTTTCGATAGGCATGTCGAGGACTTCCGCGATGGTCTTCCCTTTGTAATGGACCTCAAGTGTCTCGCGGTTATATCTCGCGCCGTGGCAGACCTCGCAGGGAACGTAGACATCTGGCAAGAAGTTCATCTCGATCGTGATGGTGCCATCACCGGCGCAGTTCTCGCAGCGACCGCCCTTTACATTGAATGAGAATCTTCCTTGCTGGTAACCACGGATCTTCGCTTCAGTCGTCTCAGCAAAGAGCGCTCGGATCTTGTCGAAGACTCCGGTATAGGTGGCTGGATTCGAGCGCGGTGTGCGACCGATCGGAGATTGATCAACGTGAACGACCTTGTCCAAGTGCTCGAGCCCTGCGATGGTGCGATGGCGTCCAGGAACGATGCGTGCACCGTTGAGCTTGTTGGCAAGGACTGAATAGAGGATGTCATTGACGAGCGTTGATTTTCCAGATCCGCTGACTCCAGTGACTGCGACGAAGAGACCTAATGGGAAGGTGACGTCGATCCCTTTGAGATTGTTTGCCTTCGCTTCCTTGACGATAAGGGATCGCTTTGGATCGACGGGGCGTCGCACCGTTGGTAGAGGAATCTCCTTCCGCCCTGAGATGTAATCACCGGTGATCGATCGCTCCGATGAGATCAACGCTTGATAGTCGCCAGAGACGACGACTTCACCACCGTGCTCCCCTGCTCCAGGGCCGATATCGACGATCCAATCTGCGGTGCGGATCGTCTCTTCATCATGTTCGACAACGATCAGAGTGTTGCCGATATCGCGCAGGCGAGTGAGAGTCTCAATCAATCGTCGATTGTCTCGCTGATGCAAACCGATACTCGGCTCATCCAGGACGTAGAGAACACCGGTCAACCCTGATCCGATCTGCGTTGCCAACCTGATGCGTTGCGCCTCGCCACCCGAGAGAGTTGCTGCCGCTCTGGCTAAGGTCAAATAATCGAGGCCAACATCGATCAAGAACCCGAGACGAGCATGCACTTCTTTCAATACTCGCTCAGCGATCTTCGCCTCCCGTTGCGTGAATTCGACCGACCGAAGGAAAGAAGCGCATTGATCGATCGACATCTCTGCGATCTCTGAGATGTTGCGCTCTCCGATCTTGACTGCCAAGACTTCCGGCTTGAGTCGACTCCCCTTGCACTTGGGACATGGAGTCTCGCGCATATACGCCTCGTACTTTTCGCGGCTGTAATCGCTGTCAGTCTCAGCATGTCGTCGTTCAATGAAGGGCACTACTCCTTCAAATCCGGTCGAGTAGTTGCGAACCCGACCATAACGATTGCGATACTTAACATGGATCTCATATTCGTAGCCATGGAGTACTGCATCCCTGGCCTTCGCAGAGAGCTTCTTCCATGGCGTCTTCATCGAGAATTTGAGATCGCCCGATAATCCCTCGAGGAGGCGTAGGAAGTATTCGGAGGATTGACCACCTGACCACGGAGCAATTGCGCCCTCTTCAATGGAGATCGAGTCATCGGGAATCACCAATTCTTCATCAACCTCCAGGCGCGAACCGATACCCGTGCACTCTGGACATGCTCCAAAAGGTGAGTTGAATGAGAATGAGCGAGGCTCCAACTCTTCGAAGGAGATCTGACAATCATGGCAAGCCAACTTCTCGCTATAGGTCCGCTCCTTCTCCTTCTTCTTTCCCTCACCTTTTTTTCCTTCACCCTTTTTTCCTTCATCTAGACCATCGATGAAGTCGCAGATCACAAGTCCGTCCGCCAATTTCAACGCTGTTTCGATCGAATCGTTGATCCGAGAACGCGATTCAGCCTTGACCGTCAATCGATCGATGACGACTTCGATTGAATGCTTCTCTTGCTTCTTCAATTTCGGTGGCGCATCGAGCATGATCGTCTCGCCATCCACACGGGCGCGTGAGTAGCCGTTCGACTGCAACTCTTTGAAGAGGTCGACAAACTCCCCTTTGCGACTCCTCACGACAGGGGCAAGAACCTGGAACTTGGTTCCAGTGGGCAATTGCAGGATCTGATCGACGATGTTCTGGGCGTTCTGCCTCGCAATCGGCTTATCGCACTTGGGGCAATGTGGCCGTCCGGCACGTGCAAAGAGCAGTCTCAAGTAGTCATAGACCTCGGTGATTGTGCCAACCGTTGAGCGCGGATTACGGTTCGTCGACTTCTGATCGATCGAAACTGCAGGAGAGAGTCCCTCGATGAAATCGACATCAGGCTTATCCATCTGACCCAGGAATTGCCGGGCATAGGCAGAGAGTGATTCGACATACCTACGTTGACCTTCGGCGAAGATCGTGTCGAAAGCCAAGGATGACTTCCCCGATCCGGAGAGCCCGGTGAAGACGATGAGTGCATTGCGTGGCATCTCAAGGCTGACATTCTTGAGATTGTGCTCCCTAGCGCCACGCACGACGAGATGATCGATCATTTCACTCCCGCAATCCCCATGTCGCGAAGCTCCCTCTTGAGTTCAGCAATCTCATCGCGCAAACGTGCCGCAAGCTCGAAGTGCAGCTGTGAAGCCGCCTCTCGCATCTGCTCAGTCAAAGACTCGATCAGTCCTAAGAGCTCCTCCTGCGGCCTTTGTACCAGCGACTTGGTGTGAACTCCAACCGGAGCGCTTGAGCGCTTCCTGCTGGAGGCAAGGAGGTCGCTGGTGTCCTCTGATTCCCTCACTAACATCTCGGTGATGTCGGCGATTCGTTTCCGAAGCGGAGTTGGATCGATTCCATGCTCCTTGTTGTACGCGATCTGCTTGTCGCGCCGTCGATTCGTCTCATCGATCGCTCGAGCCATGGATTCTGTGATGTTGTCGGCGTACATATGCACTTCACCAGAGACATTTCGAGCAGCTCGACCAATGGTTTGGATGAGCGAAGTCGTCGAACGGAGGAAACCCTCCTTATCCGCGTCGAGGATCGCCACGAGTGAAACTTCAGGGAGATCGAGACCTTCCCGCAAGAGATTGATGCCGACGAGCACGTCATAGAGACCAGCTCTCAATTCACTCAAGAGCTCAACCCTTCGCAACGTATCGACATCGGAGTGGAGGTATCGCACCTTGATGCCACTCTCCATGAAGTAATCCGTCAGATCCTCTGCCATCTTCTTGGTCAGTGTCGTGACCAGCACTCTTTCATCCCGTTCAACTCGCACCTTGATCTCACCTAACAAGTCATCGATCTGCCCCTTGATCGGCTTGATCACCACTTTTGGATCGACAAGACCTGTAGGACGAATGACTTGCTCGACGAATTCACCGCCACTCTTTCCCAACTCATACTTTCCTGGGGTTGCCGAGAGGTACACCTTCTGACCGCTCCGCTCCAAGAATTCATTGAAGGTGAGTGGACGGTTATCGAGGGCGCTGGGCAGACGGAATCCATATTCAACAAGGGTGCGCTTTCGCGAGGCATCCCCTTCATACATCGCGCCGATCTGTGGCACTGTGATGTGCGATTCATCGATGATGCAGAGGAAATCATCCGGAAAGTAATCAAGGAGGCAGTTAGGTGGCGTACCTGCCTCTCGACCATCGATATCACGAGAGTAATTCTCGATGCCAGAACAGAATCCGAGTTGCAACATCATCTCGATGTCGAAGGTGGTACGCATTCGTAATCTCTGGGCTTCAAGGAGCTTATTGGATTTCTCTAGCTCCTTAAGCCTGACGTCCAACTCACGTTCGATCTCTCCGATCGCTCGCTTCATAGTATCTGGACCAGCGCTGTAGTGCGTCGCTGGAAAGATGAAGACTTCATCCACCTCATCGACGATCTCACCCGTCAGTGGGTGAAGGTGTGTGATCCGCTCGATCTCATCACCGAAGAGTTCGATGCGAATGGCGAGCTCTTCGTAGACAGGAATGATCTCGATCGTGTCGCCTCGGACCCGAAAGGTTCCACGCTCGAAGGCAACATCGTTTCGCTTGTATTGGATATCGACGAACCGACGAAGTAGAGCATTCCTCTCGATCTCTTCACCTCGCTTGAGATGGATCATTCGATCGATGTATTCCTGCGGAGTACCCAAGCCGTAGATGCATGAGACCGTGGCGACGACGATCACATCGCGTCGAGTCAGGAGCGAATATGTCGCGGAGTAACGCAATCGCTCTACCTCGTTATTGATCGATGCATCCTTCTCGATGAAGGTATCGGTCTGAGGAACGTAGGCCTCTGGTTGGTAGTAGTCGTAGTAAGAGACGAAATACTCCACCGCATTGTTCGGCATCAGCTCTCGAAACTCATTGGCCAATTGCGCGGCCAGAGTCTTGTTAGGCGCTATGACGAGCGTTGGGCGTTGCAGCCTCTCGATCAACCAAGCAGCTGTGGCCGACTTTCCGGTACCGGTCGCACCCAGAAGAACGACATCCTCCTCTCCGGCATTGATCCGTCGCGAGAGCTCTTCAATCGCTTGAGGTTGATCGCCTGAGGGTTTGATGTCGGCGATCACTTGAAAGGGTTTTCCACCTCGCGGGCTACTCACCAGCGCTCTAGTCACTTTTCGCTCACTCGCCTCGGGAGGATCTCACTTTCCCAGAGGCGTTCAACATGGGAGAGCAATTCCTCTTTCGTGCCGTTATTGGCGATGACGAAATCAGCTATTGCCCGCCGCTCTGCATCGCTCGCTTGAGAGTCGATTCTCTTTCGAACTTCAAACTCCTTCAGTCCACGCGCCACTGCACGTTTGACTCGGATTCCTTCATCGGCTTCCACGGCGATCACGAGATCGAATCGCTTCGCACCGTCAGTCTCTACGAGAAGCGGAATTTGATTGACGACGACCGCACCATCACCAGCGTTGGAAACGATAGCTTCGAATCGAGCACGCACCCGCGGATGAACGATCGCCTCGAGGGCTCTGCGTTCCGAGGGATCATCGAAGATGATTCGAGCGAGGGCCGCTCGATCGACAGCGCCATCTTTCAAGATGGAATCGCCGAAGTGAGCTATGAGGGCATCGAAACCTTCGCTCCCGCGTTCGATGACTTCTCGCGAGAGCTGGTCAGAGTCGACGACGATGGCGCCAAGCGCCTCGAGGTATTCACCGACGAGTGACTTCCCAGAACCGATGCCTCCAGTGAGAGCTACGGTCAACACGGGATGAAACTACTCGCCTGCAACCTCGGATGTCTCATCAGTTGTGGTTGCGGCAGCGTCCGCTGCCTTGGCCTCAGCCTTCTGCTTCTTGTGAGCTATGAAGCGAGCTTGAGCTTCAGCGTACTGACGCTCCCACTCTTCGCGCTCCTTCTCGAAGCCGGGCTTCCACTCTTGGCTCTCAGGATCGAAGCCTTCCGGATAGATGAAGTTGCCGTTCTCGTCATAGCGAGCAGGCATTCCATATTGAGTTGGATCGAATGCTTCGATCTCAACATCATGACCTTCATTTGCCTGTTTCAATGAGAGTGAGATTCGACGACGCTCGAGATCGATATCGATGATCTTCACGAAGAGCTGATCGCCTACCTGAACCACCTGCTCAGGAATCTCGACATGGCGTTCTGCCAATTCGGAGATATGGACCAAACCTTCGATGCCATCAAAGACACGGATGAATGCACCGAATGGGACGAGCTTGGTGACCTCACCTGGAACTACCTGGTTGATGGTGTGGGTCCGTGCAAACGCTTGCCATGGATCCTCTTGGGTTGCCTTGAGTGAGAGTGAGACTCGCTCGCGCTCGAAGTCCACTTCGAGGACCTCAACGGTCACTTCATCGCCCACTGCAACGACTTCACCTGGATGATCGATGTGCTTCCATGAGAGTTCTGATACGTGAACCAATCCATCGACGCCACCAAGATCGACGAATGCGCCGAAGTTCACGATAGATGAGACGGTTCCGGTACGGACTTGTCCTCGCTGCAATTGATTGAGGAACGAGGTCCGTGATTCCGATTGTGTCTGCTCGAGATAAGCGCGACGAGAGAGAACGACGTTGTTTCTATTCTTATCGAGCTCGATGATCCGTGCCTCGACCTGCTTGCCGATATATGGAGTGAGGTCACGTACTCGACGCAATTCGACGAGTGAGGCAGGAAGGAAGCCTCGAAGACCGATGTCAACGATGAGACCACCCTTGACCACTTCGATCACTGTTCCGACGACTACTTCATCCTTGTTCTTCTTCTCTTCGATCTCTCCCCACGCCTTCTCATATTGAGCGCGCTTCTTGGAGAGGATCAATCTTCCTTCTTTGTCCTCTTTGGTAAGAACGAGAGCTTCGACGCGATCTCCGACCTTGACGATCTCTGATGGATCGAGGTCATTACGGATTGAGAGTTCGCGTGATGGGATCACACCTTCTGTCTTGTATCCGATATCGAGGAGGACTTCCTCGCGATCTACCTGTACGACGATTCCTGATACGAGATCGCCATCATTGAAATTCTTGATTGTGCCTTCGATCGCTGCGAGAAAATCTTCAGCAGTGCCGACATCGTTGAGTGTGACGTTAGTGGACAAGATGCTCCGTTGGATTATGGGACTAGTAGGGACAGGGACACGCCTCGAAACGAGATCTCCGGAGGATTTTTCTATCGGAAAGACCGATCCAGTAATGCCGCTAAGAAGCGGGTGAAGGGTACTTAGGCGCGAGCGAGCGGGTCAAACTGGCCATTCCCGCTCAATGAGCTGCTAACTCCCAGCTATGACCCACTCCGACATTCACTTCCAGCGCCACATCAAGATGGAACGCGCTACCCATCGCCCTACGTACGATCTCTTCAAGGTGTTCGCGCTCCCCTGGGGCCACCTCCATGATCAATTCGTCATGGACTTGCAGGATCATCCTGGAATGAAGTCCTCCCCGGCGAATCTCTTCCTCGACTCCCAGCATGGCGAGTTTGATGATGTCGGCCGCAGAACCTTGGATCGGAGCATTGAGGGCCATCCGTTCTGCCATTTCCCGACGCTGACGATTCTCACTCGTTAGGTCGGCCAGGTATCGACGTCTTCCCAGGAGGGTCTCGGTATATCCCTTACTTCTCGCTTCTTTGACGACGGCCTGAAGATAATCTCGAATACCGCCGAATCGTGCGAAGTAGTCGTCCATCAGCCGTTGTGCTTCACCAGGCGTGAGATCCAATTGTTGTGCCAATCCATATGCAGAGAGCCCATAGGCCAATCCATAGGACATCGCCTTGATGGTGCGACGCATCTCACCGGTCACTTCACTCGCTGGTACGCCAAAGACTCGTGAACCCACCGTGTTATGAAGGTCCTCCCCGGAAGCAAATGCAGCAATGAGATCTGCATCCCGAGATAGATGCGCCATGATCCGCATCTCGATCTGGCTGTAATCAGCGGTCATCAAGGATTCGAACGGATCAGTCGCCACGAAACAATCGCGGATCTTCCGGCCCTCATCGGAGCGAATCGGGATGTTCTGCAGGTTCGGGTCGATTGAGGAGAGTCGTCCGGTGGCGGTAATAGTCTGTTGGAAAGTGGTGTGAATGCGGCCGTCCCGCACCGAATTAAGAAGTCCTTCAATGATGCTCTGCAACTTACTCACTTCTCTGATTCGAAGGAGCGAGGTCAACAAGGGATGCTCTGTTTCGCTGTAGAGCCACTGCAGGGAATCAGCATCTGTGCTGTAGCCGCTCTTGATCTTCTTCGTCTTCGGCAATTTGAGTTCATCGAAGAGAATGACCTGCAATTGCTTCGGTGAGTTCACATTGAATTCATGCCCGGCCGTGGCGAAGGCATCTGCGCTTCGATTCTTCACTTCGAGTGCGAAATGCTGGTGAAGTGATTCTGCCTTCTTAAGGTCGAATCCAATCCCACGATCCTCCATCCGCGCCAAGATCAGAGTCAGCGGAAGTTCGATGCGACGTAAGAGTTCACTCTGTTCACTAGCAGCAAGCTCTTCCGTGATCTTCTCTCGCAACGGCCAGAGGTACGCCGCCAATTCAGGGTCGAAGGATTGGTCGCTGAAGAGATCTGCTTCGGTTGATTCACTGTTTCGTTGATACCCAAATCGCTCCATCACCAACTCTTCTAGGGACAAATCGCGCGCTCCTGGGTTGAGCAGGTAGGACCCCAGCTCCGTGTCGAATATGAGATCGATCTGAATCTGTTCGTCGATGCCATGCAGTTGAGACTTCAGACCATGTCCAAATATGGCAACAGTGATCTTGGAAAGAACTGTATTGAGAAATGTTGCTTGCGATCGAACTTCGGCCCATTGGACGTGGAGACCATCTGCTGAGAGTGCAATGGCATCGCCCAGGCGATGCGACCCGGCAACATGGAGAGCTACTTCCTTTCCATGAGCAGAGCAGTCGGCGAAGAATTCGGCCAATTCATCTTCGCTCACTCTCTTGACCACGATCTGGCTCTCCGAAGGCTTCTCGGCTTCTCCACCATGGTGAGCGCTCGACAGACCTTGAGGGAGCTTTTCAATCCGATCCCGCAACGTCCTGATCTCGAGGTCTGAGAAGATCTCCAACGCTTTTGCCCGATCGATGCCTTGCCACGACTGCGAAACGAGTTCGTTGACCAAAGCATCGCCGAGAGGTACGTCGTCGACCAAATGAGTCAGCTCGCGATTGAGAGAGAGTTGAGCGAGTGCACCTCGAAGTGCCTCTCCTGACTTTCCCGAAATCTCATCGGCATGGGAGATCAGATTCGAAAGTGATCCATATTCCTGGATCCACTTCGTTGCCGTCTTCTCTCCTACGCCGGGAATCGAAGGAAGATTGTCACTCGGATCTCCGCGAAGAGCAGCAAAATCCGGATACTGAGCCGGCGTGATTCCGTACTTCTCGATCACAGCCTCCTCATCCATCCGAGCAAGATCAGTGACACCTTTTTTCGGGTAAAGCACAGTCACTCCGGGTCGGATCAATTGGAAAGAATCTCGATCACCCGTGGTGATGAGAATCTGCGCCGATGAGTCATGCTCGAGAGCTTCCCGAGCCAATGTCGCGATGAGATCGTCAGCTTCGTAGCCATCTCGTTCGATGATCGGAATGTTGAAGGCTGCCAAGATCTCATTGATGAATGAGATTTGAGATCTGAATTCCTCGGGAGAGCGAGCGCGATTCGCTTTGTACTCTGGAAACTTCTCACTTCGAAAGGTCTTGCGCGAAACATCGAAAGCGACGATCACCTGATCGGGCTTCTCCTGTGCCAAGAGGTTGATGAGCATCGAGGCGAAGCCATAGATCGCATTGGTCGACTGTCCGGAGGAGGTGGTGAAGTTTTCGACTGGGAGGGCATAGAAGGCTCGATACGCCAGGGAATGTCCATCCAGAAGAAGGATCTTTCGCTGGTTCCCGGTCTTCACGCCAGTGAGTGTGCCACAGCAAGGCTTTGATTGAGGTTCACGACTATCATCACCACATGTCTAGAGATGGCTCGATCGCCGATTACATGGAGTTCCTTATGAAGCGAGGAAGTGGTGAACTCGGAGCCAAGATGGGGATCGAGATCATCGAGGCTTCGCCAGAGCGCGTCGTTGGGCGCATGCCAGTAGAAGGCAATCGTCAGCCGATTGGCTTGCTCCATGGTGGCGCAAATGCAGTCCTGGCCGAAGGTCTTGGTTCGATCGCATCACAGCTTCATGCCGGGCTCAATAGGACTTCGGTAGGGATCGAGCTCTCGTGCACCCATCACAAGTCAGCCACATCCGGGTTTGTCACCGGTGTTGCTACAGCCATCTCGCTCGGGCGAACCATCACCTGTTACGAAATCGTCATCACCAATGAAGAAGGCATCAAGACCTGCACCGCACGATTGACCTGTCTCCTCCTGGATCGACCGCCTCAACCCCTGCCCTCCTGAGGGTCAGTCTTTCCTATTGTTTAGATTTATTACCAAAGCTAGTGCGCGGGGTGAGGTCGTTGGCTACTATTCCCACTTCTTGAATATCCACGGCTCGATCGCCCGCCAGTCGATCGTCCGACAGGTAGGCCCGAACCTTAGGAGTTGAACATCCTCGTGATTTCCAGAGCAATGAGACTCTCTCTCGCGCTTCTGCTCTCAGGCTTCCTCTCGGTGGTCATGTCAGTGGTCATTGCGCCGACCGCCTTCGCAGAGAGCGCGACCATCAAGGGTGTAATCCTTGACAGTGATAAGGCCCCGCTTGAGGGAGTCGAGCTCACCGTACGAGATGATGCATCGACCCTCGCAACGGTCACAACGGATGCCACCGGAAGTTGGAGCTACGTTGCAACGAAGACCGGCAACTACTTCGTAAAGATCAACCTCGCAACGCTTCCCGAGGGCCAGACTCTGACCGCGGGTATTCCGGAGGAGCGGCGAGTCAATGTCTTGCAGTTACGTGGCAGCCTCAGCGTTCTCTTCCCGATTGGCGAAGGCGCACCCAAGTCATCCACCTTCGATCAGACGATGCAACTTCTCGTCGACGGTGCGATTCTTGGGTTGATCATTGCCCTCGCGGCGCTTGGATTGAACCTCGTCTATGGAACTACCGGCTTAACGAATTTCGCGCATGGCGAATTGCTCACCTTGGGTGGTCTCTTCACCTATTTCTTTAGCGCGATCGTAGGTCTTCGCGTCTTCTATGCCATTCCGCTGGCTTTGATCGCGGCAGGAATCGTCGGTGGGTATCTTCAAGATCGTCTCCTTTGGAAACCACTTCGCCGACGAGGTACCGGCCTCATTGCGATGCTCGTAGTTTCTATTGGTTTCGCGATATTGGTCCGCTACTTCTTCCTCTTCATATTTGGCGGCGATACCAGGCAGCTTCCAGAGTATGCCGGCCAAGCAGGACTCCAGTTCGGCCCAGTTTCAATCACTCCTAAGTCGATCATCACGACCTCAGTTGGAATTGTCTTCTTGATTCTCGCAACGCTCTGGCTGCTCAAGACTCGTATGGGTAAGGCCAGTAGGGCAGTTGCAGATAACCCAGCCCTCGCCTCAGCTTCCGGTGTGGAGGTGGAGAAGGTGATCCGATCGGTTTGGATATTGGGTGCAGTGCTCGCTGGTTTCGCTGGAATCATGATCACCGTCAACCAAGGGGTCAGCTTCTTGATGGGGCAAGACAATCTCCTGCTCATCTTCGCTGCAGTGACTCTCGGAGGACTCGGCACCGCTCACGGCGCGGTCGTGGGCTCGATGGTGATTGGAATCTTCATTCAGCTCTCAACCCTCTTCATCCCAACTGAACTCAAATACGTTGGTGCCCTCTTCGTTCTCATCGTGATTCTCTTGGTACGCCCACAAGGAATCCTTGGAAAGAAAGACCGGGTGGGATAAATGGACTTCCTCTTCATCATCCAGCAATCGCTCAGCTCAGCGATCGGGGTCAATACGATCATCTTCGCTCTCGCAGCGATTGGTCTCAACATGCACTTTGGCTACACCGGTTTGCTCAATTTCGGTCAAGCAGGCTTCCTCGCTGTGGGTGCCTACACCACCGCGGTTCTCGTCGTCTCGTACGGCTTCTCACTCTGGGCTGCTCTCGGTGCAAGCATCCTGACCTCCACAGTCTTCGCGCTCATCCTTGGTCTGCCCACATTGAGACTTCGAGCTGACTACCTAGCTATCGTCACCATTGCAGCCGCGGAGATCATCCGACAGATCGCGCGTTCGGCGACCTTCAACGAGACGCTCGGTGGCTCTGATGGAATCACAGGTAAGTTCGGAAAAGAGTTCTTTGATCTCAATCCATTCACATCAGGGATCGACATCGCGATCCTCCGATTCACACCTAATGACCTCTGGGTTGTGATCACTGGTTGGCTTCTAGTCGCAGCAGTGCTTGGCGTGATGTGGCTCCTGGTGAACTCACCATGGGGTCGAGTGATGAAGGCGATTCGTGAGGACGAAGAAGCCGTTCGATCCGTCGGCAAGAACGTCTACCTCTACAAGATGCAATCATTGATCATCGGCGGAATCATCGGTTCGCTCGGTGGCGCCGTCTACGCGATCTCGCGCCAGTCAGTTCAGCCAGACAATTACGGTACCGCCCTTACCTTCTTTGCCTACACCGTCTTGATCTTGGGTGGAGCAGCACGCGTCTTCTCCCCTGTCGTCGGTTCGATCATCTTCTGGTTCCTCTTGGTCTTCGTGGAGCAGACTCTCCGCCAAGCAGTGAGTGAGAATCTCATTCCAGATTGGCTCATCGGCCCCAATCAAGTCGGCCAGGTCCGCTTCATGTTGGTCGGCTTAGGGTTGATGTTGCTCATGATCTTCCGCCCACAAGGAATCTTCGGTGATCGAAAGGAGTTGGCTCTCGATGCCCGCGCCTAAAGAGAACCATGACTACGCCGCAACGTCGAAAGCGGTCTTTGCGAAAGTAGATGGTCAGCCTGGTGTCTCGAAACCAGATCCCATCATCGTTGCTGAAGGGGTCAAACGCGTCTTCGGTGGACTCACTGCTGTCGATGTCGACCAGCTACAAGTACAACGCCACGGCATCACCGCCCTCATCGGCCCTAACGGCGCAGGCAAGACAACTCTCTTCAATCTCTTGACCTGTTTCGACACCGCGCAAGAGGGAAGTTGGAAATTCAACGGTACCGAGATCTCAAAGCTCGGCCCGCACAAGGTGGCAAAGCTAGGTATGGTCCGAACGTTCCAATTGACCAAGTCGCTCTATCGCCTCTCTGTCATGGACAACATGCGTCTCGCTGCGACAGGCCAGCGTGGCGAGTCCCTTCTCCTCTCTCCGCTTCGTTGGATTTGGGGCGACCAAGAGAAGGAGATCACTGCTCGAGCCGAAGAACTCTTGGTTCGATTCAAATTGATCGATAAGAAGGATGATTTCGCCGCAGCCCTCTCCGGTGGTCAACGAAAGCTCCTTGAGATGGCGCGGGCGCTGATGGTCAATCCAGAGATCGTGATGCTTGATGAACCCATGGCTGGCGTCAATCCCGCCCTGAAGCAATCACTGCTTGGCCATATCAAATCGCTTCGTGATGATGGCATGAGCGTCCTCTTCGTCGAACATGACATGGATATGGTCAGGGATATCAGCGACTGGGTCGTCGTCATGGCACAAGGCAAGATCGTGGCGGAAGGAACCCCTCACGAAGTCATGCGCAATCAGGCTGTGGTGGATGCCTACCTCGGCGCCCACCACGATGAGAGTCTTGAAGAGAACGGAGCTTTCTAGTCATGGCCGCTCTTGTTGAAGCAAAGGGGCTCATCGCTGGCTATCTCCCCGGAGTCAACATCCTCAATGGATGTGACCTCTACGCCAATGAAGGCGAGCTCGTCGGAATCATTGGTCCCAACGGTGCCGGCAAATCGACCCTTCTCAAGGCCCTCTTTGGCCTAGTCAAGGTTCGTGAAGGAAGCGTCACGCTCAAGGGAACAGAGATCACCAATAAGCGCGCTGACGAGTTGGTCAAGCTAGGGATTGGATTCGTTCCGCAGACGAATAACGTCTTCCCTTCCTTGACCATTCAGGGAAACCTCGAGATCGGTTCTTTCCAATCGATGGATAAATTCCAAGAGCGTGCCGACTACGTGATGGAACTCTTCCCAACCCTTGCAAAACGTCGTAACCAGAAGGCTGGCTCTCTCTCCGGTGGTGAACGCCAAATGGTCGCTATGGCAAGAGCATTGATGATGAACCCATCAGTTCTCTTACTCGATGAGCCAAGTGCCGGATTGAGCCCTGCGCTCCAAGATGAAGTCTTCATCTTGGTCCGCAAGATCAACCAAACTGGAGTCACCGTCATCATCGTTGAACAGAATGCCCGTCGCTGCCTTCAGATCGTCGACCGAGGCTACGTTCTCGATCAAGGGAAGAATGCTTACGAAGGAAGCGGCAAGAGCCTTGCCGTGGATCCTAAAGTTGTTGAGCTCTATCTTGGTACCTTGGGCCAAGAGAAGAAGTAAGCGAGTTACGTTCAAGAAGAATCAGATACAAGAAAAAGGGCCCCGGTATCGCTACCGGGGCCCTTTTCGTTAGTTCAGGTTATTCCTGAGCTGGTACATCACCAGTGATGAACTCATCCGCAAGAGCTGCGAACTTGTCATTTGCTGAGTACTGGTAGATACCCATGGTTGCAACCGATGGGTCTCCATTGCTGTCGAATTCGATTGGTCCGGAGACGCCGTCGAAGTCGATGTCTTCACCGTCAGCGATAAGCGCCTTGCACTCTGCGAAGGTGTAGCACTTGGTGCCACCTGCAGAGACTGCCTGGAGGTTGTCGCGGATGGTTGCACCATCAGTCGCGCCACCCTGCTCAGCAGCAAGAGCGATCAACATGACTGCGTCATATGACTCAGGGGCATATGAGAAGTCGGTGAGTGACGGATCTACCTCAAGAAGCTTGGCTTGAAGATCTGCTGATGCAAGAACACCAGGAAGAGTCGCCTTGACGCCCTTCATGATTCCAGCTGGAAGATCCTTGTACGCCTGAGCGGAGAGGTTTCCGTCAACGAGGTATAGCGGAACCTTGTCTGGTCCGACGCCTTGCTT
>JACCDL011486204.1_pt1 | contig 14737 bp, 14 predicted proteins | sample 7441931 | NCBI WGS metagenome assembly JACCDL01 (sample SAMN15323437, study PRJNA562643) | freshwater metagenome | isolation source: river surface water | place: USA:Blue River Watershed | collected 2017-08-16 | reverse complement strand
GCAGAGATTTCTTCTAGCTTCTTTTTTAAATCAATATCTGATGGTTCAACCAAAAACGTTCCATCACTAAAAGCAATAACTGGAATTGATTGCTTTCCACTTATAGAGATAGCTTTATCTTTTCCTACCTCGTCATGTTCAATGTCAACATAGGTGTAATTTACGTTATTTGAATCTAAGAACTTCTTTGATCTGCGACAATCTCCACACCATTCAGCGCCATACATAGTCACTTTGTTATCTGACATATAAATTCCTTAATTTAAGGGGTGAGTCTTTCTTGATAAGACTGCTGTTTATTAAGTGTAATAGTCATCATGATGGGGGATCCTGGACCATGTCCAGCTTGTGAAAAAAGCGATCTAGAACGCCGTGGCGGGAAAGATATGTGTCCTAAATGTTTCTATATCCAACCTTGTTGTGATGGCGGGTTTTGCGAGTAAGAACTATTTAGAACTTGGTATTAATTTATCAATAATGAAGTAAATCAAGAAAATAAATAATCCTAGAACCAAGACTACTCCGGTACCCACCATTGCGCCAACGTATCCAAGTTCAACAACGTTGATAAAACCGTATGGATATTTACCAATTATTGCTCCGCGAGCAAAGGTGTAAAGGATATAGGCAATTGGAATTAGCAGGGAACTAAAGATAATCTTCCAAGAAATCCATTTTCTTGGACCAAAGAATAACCACACCAAAATTGTTACAGGTGGAGTTATGTAATGAAGCAATAAATCCGTGTAGATATTCCAACTTTGAGGATTGGCATCTGGTGCAAGGATCAAGATATAAACAAGCATTGTGACAGTAATCATCATCAAACTTGAAAGTCTTAGAACCTTTAATCTTTGAGAAGTTCTATTCATATTTCTATAAATCATGGTTGTGGTTATGGCAACTAAAATATTGCTCCAGATTGTGAAGTAACTTAAATTATCAATTACACGAGGAATAGATCCGGCTAAACCATCTGCATGACCTCCAAAATAGGAAGGTCCAAATTGTGGAACAATCACAACTCCTGTGGCATCCACGGTCAAAGAGCCAATAACGCCAACCCATGCCAAAATGGCATTAAGACCAAATGCTTGGCGGGAGAACTTGCGCATGAGGAAAATACTAGTCCTTTTATCAATGTTTTCTCTTGTTTTTCTTTCAGCGTGCGCATCAGAAAATGCGAATGTATCAACTTCCACACCCTCAGTCACAGAAAGTCCTGCACAAACTGGAGAAAAAGTAGTTAATCCTGTCTCTTTGGAAGCATTAAGTCAAAAAGAATTCGTAGGAAAAGATCTAAAGCTTGAAAAAGTCTTGGGAGAAAACAGTAAATTCACTCGCTATTTTGTTAAATATAAATCTGGTGAATTGACTATTTCTGGAATCATGAATGTTCCAAAAGGTGAAGGACCATTTCCAACTCTAGTTTTAGCACACGGATACATCGATCCAGCGATTTATACAACTGGAAGAGGACTTGCAAGAGAGCAAAAGTATTTAGCTGAACGAGGTTATGTCGTTCTACATACTGATTACAGAAATCATGCTGAATCTGATGATGATCCAAATAATGACATTAATTTTAGATTGGGTTACACAGAAGATGTTATAAATGCAGCGCTTGCTTTAAAGAACTCAGAATTTACTTTTATTGATAAAGAAAAAATCGGTTTACTGGGTCGATCAATGGGTGGTGGCGTTGCATTTAATTCAATGGTGGTGAAACCTGGAATTTTTGATGCCTATGTTGCTTTTGCTCCTGTTAGTTCAAACGTTATCGATAATTACAATCGATGGACGCGAATGAATTTTGATATTGTTGAAGAAATTGATAAACGATTTGGTTTACCAGAAGAAAATCCAGAATTTTGGCAAGGAGTTTCAGCAATAAATTATTTTGACAAAGCTACAGAGCCATTATTAATTCTTCACGGCACAGCAGACGAAACTTGTGATATTAAATGGTCTGAAGCAACAACTAAAGCATTACAAGATGCAGGTAAATCTGTTGAATTTATTCAATATGAGGGTGAAAGACATGCATTTAGTCCAAGATGGGAAGACTCAATGAAAGAAACTATTAGATTTTTTGAAGCTAATTTAAAGTCTTAAGACTTACTTCTTCCCAAAGCAAGTGCAACTACGTAAAGAGTTGAGAACAGAAAACCAATTATTGCGTAAATAATTCTTCCAATATTTGCATCCCCTGGCGCAAGCAGAGTGACAATTCCCAGAGCTAGTGAGACGAAAAACATTAAAAATGCGAAGCTTTTTACTACTGAATCTGAAGCAACCGATCTGACAACTATCAATAAATAGCCTAGGGGAATCAAAACAATTCCAGTCATTCTTAAGCTCCAAAAAGCTTCTTCTCCAACAATCCCAATGAATTCACCAAATAGATCTGGTCGTGCAATTAAGGCAATAGCTGAAGCGATAAATACTGCTCCACCGGCAAGCATTACTTGTCTAATAGTTGATTGACCTGAATTGTTCATATGTAAAGTTTAGTGCAATCTCAACTTACTTACGAGCGGTTTCAGCAAAAATGACACCAATTAATACCAACAATCCACCTAGAACTTGAATTCCAATCAAGGTTTCACCTAGTAGAAACAGTGCTACCACTGAAGCTCCCACCGGTTCTAGTAAACCAAAAATGGCGGCTTTCTTTGAATCAAGAAATTTAAAAGCTATGAAATATAACCAAAATGGTGTCACTGTTCCAAAAATAATTATATAAATTACTAGTAACCCTAATGAAACGTTTCCTAGATCATATGGCAAAGCAACCTGATCATTCAATTTTGACCAAGGAAGTGTCCACCAAGGTTGCACAATCATCCAGAAAATTGCACCTACACCCATCGAAAGAGTGGTTAATGAAATTGGATCTCTTTTTGAAGCAAGTGGTTCTCCACCAATAAAATAAATTGCTAACGCAATTGCTGCACCAAATGCACAAAGCACACCAAAAGGATCAAGTTTTGAACCGGTCCAAATTTGGGTAATTAGTGATAAGCCAATTAGTGCTAGTAAAAGAGAAAGCCAAACTCGAGCACTTACTTCTTTTTTCATAACAAATCGAACGTAAAGTGCAACAAGAATTGGTGCGGTGTATTCAATAATTAAAGCAACCCCAACTTCAATTCTTCTTATTGCTACAAAATATAGAAATTGCGTCATTGCTACACCAAAAAATCCATAACCAATCAGTGGCAAGATCTCTTTTTTCGTGACTTTGAGTTTTTTTCTAGCAAATAAAAGCGAAGCGATTAGCAGAAAAAAGAATGCACCTTCAATGCGAAAAGCGGAAAGTTCAGCCGATTGCAAACCATTAATCAGGGCTAACTTGGCCACTGGACCATTTACGGCAAAGAAAAAAAGCCCCAAGCTCATAAAGCTATATCCAAGAAGTCCTTTAGACCTCAACGAGGTTGGACTCTTAATTGACATGCTTTTAATACTAGTTGGATATCCACTTGAGCCCACCAGTCACAGAAGTTTCAGCAATTTGGCTTGTTCACCGATTGTTAACCTAGAGTTCTTCCTCAATAAATCTTCTGGTCGGCTAGGACGCCCATTGATTTAGCAGACTTCTCTTGTGTCTACAACTAATAATCTCATTGATTTAGAGGGCGCTGATCACCTCAAAGATTCGCCTACCCCGCGATATTTTGGACGCGAAAAAAGTAGAACCAGATCTGATAAAGCTTTTTCAGGATCAGTCGTTGTAGCAGCTCTTTCTTCACTATTTATTTTGGTAGCAATACTTTTCTACTTAGCCACTTCATCTTGGCCGGCACTACAAAAAGAAGGATTTTCATTTATTACTGGTTCCACTTGGATTGGTGGCCTAGATGATCCAAGTCAACAAGTCTTTCAAATTTGGCCAATGCTTTATGGCTCATTTCTAAATGCTCTTTTAGCAATTATCTTTGCAGTACCAATCTCTGTATTACTTGCAATATTTATTGTTTTCATCGCACCTAAAAAAATAGCTAGAGCTTTAACAATTGCGGTAGATGTTTTAGCTGCGATTCCTAGTGGAATTATTGGAATCTGGGGATTTTTAGTTTTTACACCAGTTGCAGAAGGCTGGGCAAGATTAATTCATCAATACTTAGGTTCAATCCCAATATTTGTAAATAATCAAGATCAATTCACACGTTCACCATTTATTACCGCTTGGGTTCTGGGAATAATGATTGTTCCAATTATTACAGTTGTTGCTCGCGAAGTTTTGGCTCAAACCCCACAAGATTTATTAGATGCTGCGCGAGGTCTAGGCGGCTCCTTATGGGGAACAGTTCGAATGGTTGCACTTCCACATGCACGCGGCGGAATTGTCGGTGGAGTAATGCTTGGGCTTGGTAGAGCTTTAGGTGAAACAGTTGCTATTTATTTTGTATTGAATCTAATTTTCGAAAGAGTTAATTATTACAGAATTTTAGATCCAGAAGGTGGTTCTGTTGCATCCATGATCATTGCCAAATTTGGTGAAGCTACACCGGAAGAAATTCAAGCCCTTCTTGGTGCAGGCCTTGTTCTATTCTTATTGACTTTGGTTGTGAATTTGATTGCCAACTGGATTGTGGCAAGAAGTGCAAGAGAGAGGTTGGTATGACGATACTTCAAGAAAGCCCTGCAGAAGAAATCTTTACTGAGCCAAAATACCCATGGCGAAAAGTTAATCCTTCAACTTCAATCACAAATTCAATTATTGTTGTTCTGCCACTTTTAGTCTTTGCTTTAGGCTTTTTTTTAACCGATCTTCCAGGTGCTCTTTTGTTTATTGTTGTTTTCTTACCAATTCAAATTTTGGTTGCTGTTTTTGCAACATTTTGGGGAATTAGTAAAAAGCGTGTTGGAGATGCTGTTTTATCTGTGCTTTCTTTGGTTGCATTCTCATTTGTAATCGCTCTTATGGGTTCGGTTTTATTTTCAGTAATTTCAAGAGGATTACCAGCAATTAGTTTAAGTTTCCTAACGCAAAACAACACCTATATAAGTCCAACAACTGAGTTAGGTTACGGCGGAGTTGGACATGCATTACTTGGAACATTAATGGTGGTGGCAATTGGAATGGTTATTTCTATTCCACTTGGAATTGCTAGCGCAATTTATATCACTGATATGAAGGGCAGATTAGCTGGATTTGTAAGGTTCATGGTTCAAGCAATGAGTGGAGTTCCATCCATTGTTGCAGGACTATTTATTTTGGCAGCATTTATTTTGACTGACGTTTCAGGTTTTTCTGCGCTAACTGGTGGACTTGCCTATTCAATTTTAATGTTGCCAACTGTGGCAAGAACTTCTGAAGAAGTTCTGAAACTTGTTCCAAAAGATTTAAGAGACGCAGCCATTGCTCTTGGTTCCAGTAGAGCAAGAGTAATTATGAAAATCGTTTTGCCAACTGCTCGAACTGGAATTTTGACAGCTGTAATTCTGGGTGTTGCAAGAGTTATTGGCGAAACTGCGCCATTGCTGTTAACTACATCAAATACCAACGGAACAAACTTAAATCCATTTGTTGATGCGGTTTCAACAATCCCGGTATACATTTTCCAATTCCTGGGATCTGGCTATCCAACTGCGATTAATCGTTCATGGGGTGCAGCATTTGTGCTTATGACCACCGTTGCCATTTTGTTTGCAATTGCACGCATAGTTGAAAGAACAACCAAGAAAGGGTAGATAGCATGAATGAGACTAAATCCGTAGAATTAGAAGAGGAACTTATGAGCATAAAAAATGTACGTGTGCCTAGCTCTCCTCAGGACGTCCACCCAAATCAACCTGGTGATGCAAGTGTTCACCTGGAAACCCAAAACTTGCATGTGTGGTTCGGTAAAAGATTAATTTTAGAAAAAGTTAATTTAGCATTCCCAGAAAACTCTGTCACTGCGTTAATTGGACCTTCAGGTTGTGGAAAATCAACATTCATCAGAGTTCTAAACCGTATGCATGAATTTATTCCAGGTGCAGCACTAGCTGGAAGAGTGCTTTACGACGGACAAGATATTTATGACGCCGCTGTAGACCCAGTAAATATTCGCACCAAAGTTGGAATGGTATTTCAAAAACCAAATCCGTTTCCAACCATGAGTATCAGAGACAATGTTTTGTCAGGGTTAAAACTTGCGCAAATGAAGTATGAAAATCCTGAAGAAATTGTTAGAACTTGCCTAGAAAGAGCAAGTTTGTGGAATGAAGTTAAAGATCGCTTAAATGCGTCAGCGTCATCTTTATCAGGTGGTCAACAACAACGACTATGTATCGCAAGATCTTTAGCGGTAAGTCCAAAAGTCTTGCTCATGGATGAGCCATGTTCGGCACTTGACCCAGGTTCAACTAGAAGAATTGAAGACACAATTCGTGAAATTAGTAGTGATATGACCGTGGTTATTGTTACCCACAACATGGCACAAGCTCAACGAGTTTCTGATTACACAGCCTTTTTCTTAAGCGAAGATGGCGCACCTGCCCAGGTAGTAGAAAACGCCAAAACTGAAGAGATCTTTAAGAAACCAAAAGATTCAAGAACCAACGATTACGTAAACGGACTATTTGGTTAATTCACCTGTTAAACAAGTGAAAGTAGTTTGCCTAATGTTCACTTACTTGTCAGTGTTAGTTCGCTAAAGAGAACTCGCTCGTTAACCCAAAGTAAATAGGTTATTCCCATGAGGACAATCCTCATGAATAGGAGAAATTAATGTCTCGATTTAAACGTGGCCTAGTCGCAATCACAATTGCTGCAGGCATGACAGTTGTTGGAGCAGTTTCTGCTTCAGCAGAAAGCATTGTAGGTGGAGGTTCTTCTTTCATGGGAACTTTCCAAGCAACATGTGCAGCTAAATATTCAGATCACACAGTTGCATATATTTCAAATGCTTCAGGAACAGGCCGTAACCAATTTGCTGTAGGAAACTACGATTTTGGTGGATCGGAAGCTGCATACAGCTCATCTGAATACAAAGGTCGTCCAGGTGGATTCAACTTTGCACCAATTACTGCTGGTCCAATTGTTGTTGGATACAACTTAAAGGGTGTAACTTCACTCAAACTTGATAATCCAACCCTTGGTGGAATTTTCTCTGGAACAATTACCAAGTGGAACGATGACGCAATCAAGAAATTAAATAAGAACGCTAAATTGCCAGACGCAAGTATCGTTGTTGTTTACCGCAGTTCAAACTCTGGTACAACAGATAACTTCTCAGGCTACTTAGTTGCAAATAAAGTTGCACCATGGAAACGAAATGGTGTATTCACATCAGCAAACGGTAAAGGTGCTCCAGCAGGATCACTTGGTTTCGTAAGCAACCAACAAGTGACAACTACAGTTAAAGGAACCCCAAATTCAATTGGTTACTTTGACTTCGCTGATGCTAAAGCACAAGGTCTAAAAGCATTTGCTGCAATCAAGAATCCAGCTGGCGAATATGTTGTTCCATCAACAGCAACTGCCACTAAATTCTTGGCCAAAAATGCCAACGTTCAACCATCAGGTCTAGTTGGTATGGAATGGAACAAGAGCATTAAAGGTGCTTACAACATTGTTGCAATCGCCTATCTAATTGGTCCAAATGCGCAAACAGATGCAAAGTCACAAGCTACAGAAGCTTATGCAAAGTATCTGCTTAACACTTGTGGTCCAAAAGAATCATCCAAAATGGGCTATCTGCCATTGACAGGAAAGATTCTTGACTTGGCAAAAACTCAGGTAGAAAAATTCTCTAACTAGTTCCCTAGCTAGTAGTTGAATCCTCGGGCGGGTAGTTCCTAAATGGAGCCACCCGCTCAAGGTTTGTAATACGGTGGAACATACGCAGGCTACGGAGAGAAGAGAATGAAAGTAAAAAAGAAATTATCTATAGTTTCAGTCTCAATGTTTGCTCTATTTTCAATCGCCTCCTGCACTCCGCCTATCCCGCCAGATGTTTTAGCATCATTTGCCGAAAAGGATGTTCAATGTGCAAATGGTGAAGTTAAAGTTGGCTCTTCTGAAGTTGCCGCCATTGCAGTGCAATCAAGTATTGATCTATATCTTTCATATTGTCCAGAATCTAAAGTTACGACTACGACTGATGTAGCAGAAGCTAATCTAATTGTCACCGACTATTCTGCAAAAGAACCCGAAATGTGTTCAACTGCTTCGGTTATAACTCCGGTAATGAGCAAAACTTCTACTCTAGTTTATTTCGTCTCAGGATTTGATGGGTTAGTTTTTTCACCCGAAGTTGTGCAGTCAATTATTAGTGGTCAAATAACAAACCTTAATGATCCAGAGATTGCCGCTACTAATGAAAATTTTGAATTGATTGATCAGCCGATAACATTGTTAGGAATAAATAAACCTTCTGCAAGTGATATTTCATACTTAGAGTGGGTAGGACGTCAAACAGGAGAAAATGTCACCGAAGTAAATGCATCCGAATTATTTGATGATTATTCAGCACTAATTGAGAAATTACAGGTAACCGAAGGAGCTTTTGCAGTTTTACCTTCTAATATTATTTACGATAACGTTTTAACTTTTTCCAATTTAAGAATTCAAGACGTTGATGTTTTATTTGAAACAACCAGTTTTGGCTCTGCAGCTTCGCAGTTTGTAATCGAAGAGCAAGGAGACATTCTTAAAGCTAAATTAGATCCAAATGTTACACCTCAATTAGACGCTGGCCAAGAATCTACGTCAGCTCCTTGGCAAGGGATCTCGCTTTTTGATGTGGGCATGTGCACAGCCGATGATGAAGAACAAAGTATTAGAAAGTTCATGAGATTCTTATTAAGACTTGATAATCAAGGACAATTTGAAACTTTTGGCTACTTTCCATTAACAGAAAGTGTGAGATTAAAAGCCGCAGAGATTATTGCTAGGCCTTTACCTACTCCATCATTTGACCCAGAAAACATAAGTCAAGAATAGATCACCTTAGACTACGAACTTTTCAACGCTTTTTACAGATTTATTTAATCTAGTTAAATCACGATGGATAACAAGCACACCACCTGGTGGCAGAGTTGCATCTAGTTCTTCACAATTTAACTCTTGGCTAATTGCTTCAGCTAAGGCTGGAAGTGCAGGTCTGTGTCCACAAATCACAATTACTTCGTCTTCTGTGGCTAACTTCTTAACAAGATTCAAACCAGGTTGATTATTAACTGCCCAGCCAAGTTCGCTCAAGTTTTGATAAGCCTCAAGTGATAGTTCCGATGAAGCAGCATAAGGAGAAACAGTAGCGATGCAACGGATTGAATCTGAAGAAACAATCTTTGTTACTCCAAAAGCGCTGAGTAGATCGGCAATTAAATGTGATTGCATTATTCCTGCAGCAGTAAGAGGCCTAAAGCTATCTGGAGGAATTGCTTTTGAATAACGATCTGCCCATTCAACTCTTTTTTCAGACGTTGCATGTCTTAGCAAAATAAGTGGTTTTGTATCTTTTGCTTTAAAAGCTTCTTTAGCTAATTCTTTATCCACGTCGTAAGTTAACAGTTTCAAAGCACCCTTTAGTGAAACCCAAACAAGTTTGTCGGCTTCTTCATTTGGAGCAAACACTGGGGGTTTTACTAAACGAGCACGCCAGTAGAAGACAGTTTTAGGCAAATTATCGAAAATATAATGTTGTGGAGTAAGTGATTGGTGAAGCACAACATGCAATCCAGCTTCTTCCAAAGTCTCTCTTACAGCTGCTGCCGGTGCTGATTCTGGTGCGTCAATTTTTCCTTTAGGAAAAGACCAATCCTGGCGGTGTGGTCTATGAATTACAGCAATTTTTTGGTTAAGTCCTTTGCCTTTAAAAACAACTGTTCCTGCAGCAAAGATTTGTTCTTTTGCTTTACTGGAAGCCATTGTTAGTTGCCTCTTAAATTCTTACGTTTAATCAATTGCTCTTGAGCATCTACCAAAGGTAAACCATTTGAATCTTGGCTTGCTCTGGACCATTTGCCATCATTTTCTAAAGTCCAGTGGGCTGTTGAATCTGCTAAATATAGATCCAGTAGCGAAGAGATGTATGAAACATGTTCAGCATCAACAAGTTGCACAAGTGCTTCAACTCTTCTATCAAGGTTTCGGTGCATTAAATCGGCTGAACCAATCCAAACTTCTTTTTGTCCATCATTAGTAAATTCATAAACTCGAGAGTGTTCTAAAAATCTACCTAGAATGCTTCTAACTGTTATGTTTTCGCTTAACCCAGGAATTCCTGGTTTTATAGAACACATTCCCCGCACAATTAGCTCTACTTTTACTCCACTATTTGAAGCCTCATAAAGAGCATCTATGGTTTGCTCATCCACAATCGAATTACATTTAATTCTTATTCCTGAAGATTTTCTTTGCGAATGGTTCTCAATTTCTCTTTTTATTTTCTTGATTAATCCTGACCGTACAGAATGTGGGGCAACTAATAATTTGTCATACTCTTCGTTAGTTGAATAACCTGAAAGAAGATTAAATAGATAGGCAATATCGTTTGTAATTTGTGGATCAGCGGTTAAAAGTCCTAGGTCTTCATAACTTCGAGCAGTTTTTGGATTGTAATTGCCAGTGCCTAAATGACCATATCTTTTAATCTTTTCATTTTCTTGACGAACCACAAGGGAGAGTTTGGCGTGAGTTTTTAATCCCACCACACCGTAAACAACATGCACACCTGCCTCTTCAAGTTTTCGTGCCCAAGAAATATTTGCTTGTTCATCAAAACGGGCCTTAATTTCTACAATTGCTAAAACTTGTTTTCCGTTATGAGCTGCCTCAATTAGAGAGCTAACAATTGGAGAATCACCTGAAGTTCTATAAAGAGTTTGCTTGATGGCAAGTACTTTTGGATCGGTGCTTGCTTGTTCTAAGAATCTTTGAACACTTGTTGAGAAAGAATCATAAGGATGATGCAACAAAATGTCTCTTGTTTTTAATGCTTCAAAGACATCAGGAGCACTTGCTGTTTCAACGGTGGCTAACTGTGGATTTGTTCTCGGAATGAATTTAGCGAATTTCAAATCATCTCTATTTAGATTACAAATATCATTTAAGCCTCTAAGATCAAGAAGACCAGGCAATCTAAATACTTCGTTATCGGATGCTTCAAGTTCTTCTACTAAAAGTTCTAAGACGTGTTCATCAATATCTTCTTCAACCTCAAGTCTTACTACAGCGCCAAATTTTCTTCGAGTTAATTCTCGTTCTAATGCATCCAAAAGATTTTCTGCATCATCTTCTTCAACTTCAACATCTTCGTTTCTCGTCACTCTAAATGCGTGGTGTTGAACAATTTTCATTCCAGGGAAAAGTAAATCTAGGTGTGCTGAAATTACGTCTTCTAACGGCACAAATCTTTGACCTTGTGAATTTATTAGACGAGGAAAAGTTGGTGGGATTTTTACACGGGCAAAAAGTTCGATGTCATTCTTCGGACTTCTTATAACAACTGCAAGATTGAGTGATAGTCCTGAAATATAGGGAAAAGGATGTGCAGGATCTACTGCAAGCGGAGTTAAGACAGGAAATATTTTTTCAATGAATAAAGTGCCAAGACTTTTCTTTTCTTCCTCAGTTAATTCATTCCATCTAATTATTCGAATTTCTTTTTCAACCAGTAGTGGCCGTACATCATTCTCAAATATCTCAGAATGCGTTTTTTGCAAGCGATAACTCTCATTAAGGACGGCTGATAGTAATTCTCGGGGAAGCATGCCACTGGCAGATCTAACAGCAATGCCTGCTTCAATTCTTCTCTTTGAACCTGCAATTCTAACTTTGAAAAATTCGTCTAAATTACTTGCAAAAATTGCTAAAAATCTTGCTCTTTCTAAAATCGGAATGTTTGGATCTTTAGCCAAATCTAAAACTCTTTCATTGAAAGAAAGCCATGACAAATCTCTTTCCGAGAATCTTCCCTGTGGAAAGTTTTTTGTTTCAGTTGTCATACTTTTCATAATTTCAGCCTTAAGTAAACGAGCGGTAAAGTCTATCTAAACCCCAGAAATTAAATCCTACTTCTTCGTATATCTTGATAGCTTTTTGGTTGTTTGAATCAACGTAAAGCATTGCTGAATCTAAACCATTTCTTCTTAAATGGTTTAAACCCCAAAGCATTAGAGATTTTCCAAGACCTTTGCCTTGTTCGCTGGGGTGAACTCCTAAAACATAAAGCTCACCAATTGGTTCGTGTCCATGATCTAAGTGTTTATGTCCGTCATCTTTTTCATGTTTATGATCTTGACCATGAACTTTTGTCCAACAAAAACCAACAACGTTCTTTTTATCGTTTTCAAGTAATACAAAACCTGCTGCAGAAAACCAATCTTCAGCTAGTCGTAATTCTAAATCTTGTTTAGTCCAAGAAGACTGATCTGGAAGATCTACAAAACTTTCTTTGTTTAATGCTAGAAAAATATCAATATCAGATAGTGGATTAAAATTTCTCAAACTGTAATTTGGAGGAAACTTAAATGTTTCAATTGGCGAAAACAAAGAACGTCGCATTTGGATAACATTTCTAACAGACTCGAATCCTAATTTATTTGAAAAATTTCTTGCACTAGTTGTGTCACCATGTGACCAAAGTCTTAATTGTTGCTTCCCAATCAACTTCTTCATTTCAGTCACAATTTGGGTGGCAATACCTTTTAATCGAAAATCAGGGTGGACCACAAGTTCGCCACTGGGACCTGCAACTAAATCTGTTGTATCTAAATGGCCGTAACCAACAATTTTTTTATTTGAATCTTCGGCAAGTAAATGAATAACTGGTCTATCCCCACCACTTCGAAGATGAATCTCCACGTGTTCAGAAAATGGTCTAGCACCATCTACTTCACTTGAGTTAATAACAATGTCAAGAATTTCGTTTACTTGACTATCTGTAAGAGACTTCGTAACTGAAACTTTATACATAATAAATCAGTTATTGATCCGGTTTTCAACTTCCTCAGCAACATTATCTGATTGGGAAATTTCTCTATTTGCTACGAACTTGTAGCCAACATTTCTTAATGTGCCAATAAAGTTTTCATACTCTGGACCTAATTTGGCTCTTAATCTTCTTACATGCACATCAACGGTTCTTGTTCCGCCGAAGTAATCAAATCCCCACACTTCTTGTAAAAGCTGTTGTCTACTAAATACTCGTCCTGGGTGTTGCGCTAAAAACTTTAATAATTCAAATTCTTTGAAAGTTAGATCAATTAATTGTCCCTTGATTTTTACTGAATAAGCAGACTCATCAATTACAAGATCTCCTCTTTCAATTTCAGGACTTACTTGTTCGTCTACACCGTTTAATCTGGCAATAACTAATCTAATTCGCGCATCTACTTCTGCAGGACCAGAATTTTCCAAAATAATTTCATCTAATCCCCAGTCAGGAGAAATTGCAATTAATCCACCTTCAGTGGTTATTGCTATCAAGGGAGCAGTAATTCCAGTTGTTCTAATTAAGCGACATAAACTTTTTGCTCCTGGTAAATCTTTTCTGGCATCTACTAAAACTGCATCACAAATTGGTGCATTAATTAGTGCTGACGGTTCAGCAGGCATGATTTTTACTTGGTGATTTAACAATGAAAGAGCTGGCAAAATTTCAACTGAATTTCCTCGAGCGTTAGTGACCAGAATTAAATTGGTCATAATCTGCTCCTTGGAAGAATTTATACAACTAATTTTACCTTCATCAGTTCCTCTGGACTTCTGGAACCAGTGGTTTCAGGCACATATAGAAGTATTTATAGTCAGGATAGACTTTTCTTAATGTCAAAATTACCTTCAGAATTACCACCAGAGATTGTGCGTATCTCTTGGCTTTTAGGCCATTGGGAAGGCGTAGGACAAGGTCAATATCCAAACTCCAGTAATTTTTCATTTATTCAACAACTTGAATTTAATAATGATGGTCGACCATTTATTGATTATGAAAGTAAATCTTGGGAATTAAATGCCGATGGTACTGCTGGCAAGCCTTTGCATTCTGAAAAAGGTTTTTGGAAACCAGGAGAAGGTACAAGTGTTGAAGTATCAATTTCTCATGTCACAGGAATTTCTGAAATATGGACCGGCATTAATGAAGTTTTAACTATTGAAGAAGCAAAAATAACTTCAGCAAGAGCAAGGATTGCAACTCAATGGGTTGGACGAGTTCCTAGTGCAAAACCTGTGGACGCAGGTGATCGTTTGTATGGATTGATGAATGGTGAATTAATGTGGACTTACGACATGGCAGCAGTTGGTCAAGAAATGCAAAACCATTTATGGGCCAGACTTAAACCATTGAGTGAAACACAAATTATAGAAACAAAGAAAACAGGCAAACCTGTTAACAAACATGTAGTACCAAGTATCCCGGGAGTTAAGTAATGAATGATTATTTAGAAGCTTGGGATAGAAGACTTCGCACCGCAGGTTTTCGAATCACTCCACAAAGACAATTAGTTTTAGAAGCTGTAACACATTTGCGTCATGCCACACCAGAAGAAATTTTAGGTGAAGTGCAATCAACAGCAAGTGGGGTAAATCTTTCCACTGTTTATCGAACTTTAGAAGTTTTGGAGCAAGTTGGTTTAGTGACACATGCTCATATTGGTCACGGTGCTCCTACCTATCACGTCGTTGATGACACTCCACATATTCATTTAGTTTGTTCAAGATGTAGAAAAGTTGAATCAATTGATGGTGATGATTTTGCTAAATATGCAAATAAATTAGAAAACGATAATGGGTTTGTAG
>JACCDL011477236.1_pt1 | contig 14737 bp, 3 predicted proteins | sample 7441931 | NCBI WGS metagenome assembly JACCDL01 (sample SAMN15323437, study PRJNA562643) | freshwater metagenome | isolation source: river surface water | place: USA:Blue River Watershed | collected 2017-08-16 | reverse complement strand
TTCTTTTCGTGGCGGCGCCTTCAACAATCGCCGCTGAGAAGAATCCATATGGAACATCCAGCGTAGATCCAGCAGGTCCAAATGAGGTGATCTTTACTGTTTTCAAGGGAGGAAAGTCTGTTGAGTTTACAACAGCTCGGCTCCTCAAGATGAAGAGCAAGACGATAAATATCTATGAGCCATTCTTAAAGAAGCGCCAGAGTTTTACCGTTATTCCAATGAAGAACTTCTTCCTCTTGGCAGGTATTTCTGGCAACGATAAGGTTGAAACAAAGGCTCTCAACGATTACATATACACCAACACCGCTTCGAAATTTATCGCTGCGCAGGCATACATCGCCATCAAACGTGGTGGTACTCCCATTGCTTATGATCAAGGTGGCCCCATTCGAATCGTATTTGCCGATGACAGCAAATGGGCGAAGGAGCTCGATGCTTGGAACTGGTCACTCTCCTCAATCGGCGTAAAGTAAATCCATGTCTCAGGGGCGATCGCCAGAGCAACTACGCTCTATTGCACGATTTCAGATAACGAAATCGCAGTACCTTCTCTTTGCAATCGCCTTTTCATCAATCGCCATCCTTGGACTCTCAACTCTCCTTCAATCTAATAGCGCGATTAGAGAATCAAAAGTTCTCAGCGATGTTGAGACTCCAGCAGCTTCAATTATCTTCACCCAGCGAGAGACCCTGGTCTACGCCACTCGCCTGGCTCAGTGGTCAAATGGCGGAACTACGCGGCGAAATGTCCAGATAGCTCGCAATATCCTCGCTCAACGGCTCGCTGTCATCGACACCAGTGGAAGGTCTATGGGTAGCCGCGCAAAAGCACCGTATTGGAAGGCCCTCAGAGAATCTGATGCGATTGTCGCTGCTGCTCAACCAGGAATCCTGCCGGAGTCTGTCCATATGCAGGTCAGTGAAAAAATCTCACCAATTATCGATGAGATTCTCTCGCAATCTCGTGAACTTATCGTCTCTTACCAACGATCTGTCGACGAAACCCTCATCGAAAACGCTCGCAATACAGCAGAGCGAAATAGATTTAATCTCATCCTTCTCTATATCTTTGTGATTACCGGCGGTCTCTTTCTTCTCCTCAATGCAAGGACCAACTTTAAAAACTACCGGATCGCACGGGAAGCAATTATCGATGAACAAAAGCGCCTTGATGAGACGATAGATGAACTCCATAGAACACAAGCCACACTTACAGAACTTCAAAATCTCAATGAGGCGAAGAATGCATTTATCTCAACAATCAATCATGAGCTTCGGACGCCGCTCACATCAATTATTGGGTATATCGATGTGATCCGCGATTTACAGGAAAAATCGAGTAAGGAAGATATCTCTAAATATCTTGATGTGCTCGATCGTAATGCTGAGATTCTCTTGCACCTAGTAGAGAGTATTCTCTCATTAAGTAAGATTGATGCCTCTACTCAAGAAGTTTCGAAAAATATAGTTGACCTTAATCAAGTTATTGACAATGTTATATTCATGTTGCAACCTGCGACTGAAAAATCAAGACACACATTAACTTTCACGGCAGATGGCGAAAAGTTGATTAGAGGAGATGCTGGTCAACTCAGCCAAGTTTTTGTGAATGTCGTAGGTAATGCGATCAAATTCAGTCCAGAAGATTCCACTATCGAAATTAAATTAGAGTCGGTGCTCCGCGAAGATGGCATCGAGTATGCGCGAGCCTCAATCACAGATCATGGAATTGGAATCCCAGAGGAGGATCTGGAGCGGCTCTTTACCCGATTTTTTAGAGCGAAAAACGCAGATTCTGGCCAGTATCCAGGTACGGGCTTAGGACTAGTCATTGTGAAAGAGGTAGTTAATCGCCACAATGGCAAGATTGAGATCTCATCGATCCTTGGTCAGGGAACAACATTTACCGTTGACATTCCTCTCCATCTTACGAGCGAAGATCTACTCATCAGAGAACGTCGTGGTGATGTATTGAATCGTGCTATCACCTCCCTTAATGGTGCTACCCCTAGCACAATTGAAAGTGTTACTCACGATATTGGCGGAGCTATTGGTTTCTATGGTTTTGAGAGCGAAGGTGCAGAGATTCTCAACTACTCTCGTGCACTATCGGTAGAAGAGTCCTTGATAGAGAGTTTCGAATTAGATAAAGCTCGTCTCTTAGAATTGTTAAAGTCGGCGTTAGAGAGAGTCAGTGGTAGTAACAATGGGTAGTGATCAGATACTGGTTGTAGATGACAATGAAGATATTCGCTTCTTTGTCCGCACCGCCCTCACCCCTGAGGGATTTGAGGTCATTGAAGCTGCAGATGGAGTGAAGGCGTTAGAGATATTCCATAAGAAAGAGCCCGCTGTCATCATCCTTGATCTCTCTATAGGTCAACCTGATGGCTTTGAGGTCTGTCGTGAGATTCGAAAGACATCCACCGTTCCCATCATCATGCTCACTAGCCATGATGAAGAGATGGATGAGGCGATGTGCCTGGCCGCTGGTGCTGATGATTACATTACCAAGCCAGTATCGGCTCGAATCCTCGCCCTACGCACCACCACTCAATTACGTCATCGCGCTGCCCAGAATGTCGTAAATGGATCAACGATTTCTGCAGGACCATTCTCCCTCGATACCGAGACCCGTGAACTGTCGGTAAGCGGCAAGAAAATTGAACTCACTCGGACCGAGTATGACTTCCTTCATCTCCTGATTGGCAACCCTAAGCGGGTATTCACACGGGAACAGATTTCAGATGCGATTGGAACATCCCTTGAATACTCAAGCGATCACTTACTCGATACCCACGCTTCACGAATCCGCATGAAGATTAAAGAAGTAAGCGAAATAAAGGTACTTCACGCCGTTCGCGGCGTTGGGTACCGATTACTGAGTAACTGACCTACTTGCCGAAGACAGTCTCGTAGAGATCTACCCCGCGGACAATCTGAACAATCAGGAAGAAGACCAGCACACCCAGAATTCGATAGGCAGTGTTTCCCAGCGGTGAAACCTTCCAATCCTTTTCTGGATCATCACTCATCTTGTTTAATAGAGACAGAATCAAGCCAGGTATAGCCAAGACGACAAATGACCATGCAAGGAATGTTCTTGGATCTGAGAAAAGCCCCTGAATCCATCCTGCTGAAATTGTTCCAATGAAAACCATCGCAACTAATTTGAATGCGCCACTTGGCAGAACTCGGTGAAGTACCCGGAACTTTGGGAGTCGGTGATCAAAGAAGATACTGATGATTGAAGGGGTAATGAAGATTAATGTACCGAGTAAGAGCTTGATGTTAAAGCCAACAAATGGCATGGCAAGTTCTACGAAGATGAATATCTTCAATTCAAGGGCAATGATTTTGTGAACAGTGTCGGGTTCTTTTATCTCACCTGAAGTTTGATTGAGGCGTATCGGATAACGATAAGTTGCTAAATCTTCTAGCACAAGACGGATCAATACAAAGATAGAAGTCCAGTAGCCAATCTTCTCTGCATCAAAGGTAATCAGCAGTTGCACCCCTGCGAGTGCATTGAGCCCACCAATCATCTTAAACATTGTCCAGCCTGAAAGAAGGGTAACTAGGCTGTAATCAGTGACGCGTTCCCATAGCGAATCACGATCTTGTGCTAATCGACGCAACGGACGAATGGAACTGGCCAGCAGTGAAGGCGCATAGAAGATGATAAATAAGCCTGCAACGGTGAGCACTTCATCACGTGATGTGAAGTTTCCTGCAAAGACCACTCCGAGAGCAAAGACCACTCCAGATACAAACCCGGCCAAAGCATCTAGCACTGCCAGAGCGATAATCGCCATTACAATCCAAGTTGCTGGAGGTAGAGCTTGACCAGATGTGTCGTTCAGCGCAATCAGCCCCAAAGCAGCGCCAGGCAATAACAATATGGAGGCTGCTGAACCAAACATCGCACGGAGGTAATTTCCATCAGCGATCGTGCGCGCAACAATTGGTGAGTGCGGTGAAACCCGCGAGATTAAATTACGGAAGAAATTGTCTGATTTTTCAGTATATGGGTTGCGCCATGAACGACTTAGGTCGCCTCGGCCTGGATCGCGTGCAATCTTTGCAAGAGCTCCTGCAGCCACTGAGGCGAGTTCATCGCTTGCTTCGTCGGAATCATCTCCCGACTCATCTCTGTTTTCATCTCGATTTTGGCCGGAAGAATTATTTGAATTTGATGAACCACTGCCCACTCCAGCTGCAGCACCACCAGCTGAAACTGCTGCCAATACTGCGAATGCAGCAACTTGAAGATCTTTGCTCTTCTCCGGCTCTTGTGCAGGATCATAGGAAGGTAAGTCTTCCCGAGATGTGATCGCAGCAAGATCATCTGCTGTGGCGATTTTCGCCAAGTTAGGACAGTTGCCAGCCCAATCAATAGTTCCATCAAGCCCTTTACAGAAGGTAAGGATTTTCTGTTCTAAAATTCCAGAGTCGTCAGAGACTTCGATGACGACTTCGTGATATCCCGGTGGTGTATCAGCAGGTATCTCAATATCGAGCTCTTCTGCTTCCACGGTCGTTAATCGATCAATTAAAACAGTTTCAGCTCCCCAACTAGGCAGAATCGATATCTGTAGAATGAAGAGAACCGCCAACATTAGCTTTCTTATCATTTCTCTGTTCCTCCTGTTTTAACTGTTACCTTAATTTTCTGACCTGGCTTTAAATTATTGATTCCAAATTTCGCTGAAGAACCTGATGGCTTCGGAACAATCTTGATAGGTGCCTTGCTCTTAATTGGCTTGGCTTTCGAAGGTGTTTTGTTTGTGGCCTTTGGCGATGCAGATGGCTTTGGCTTAGTAGTTGCTTTACTTGTTGGACTCGAAGGGCTAATAACTTCACCATCTTTGACGGTGACCTTAATCTTCTGACCTGGCTTCAGATTTTCAATTCCAACCTTTGCGTTCGACCCTGTGGTCTTTGGATTGATTGCCACCTTCTTTGAGGCGGTTGGAGACGGTTTGGCGCTTGGCTTTACCGTTGAAGTAGGCGTTGCAGAAGGCTTTGGGGTCGCTTTTGGTGAGGCTTGCGGCGAGGCCGTTGGCTTAGGCGATGGGGAAACAGTTGGTTTCGGCGACGGTGTTGGTGATGGAGTCGGCGACGGTGTTGGAGAAGCAGATGGTGACGGGGTCGGTGATGGAGTTGGAGAAGCAGATGGTGACGGGGTCGGTGATGGAGTTGGTGATGGGACAGGAATACCCATGATCGGCGCAGGCGCTCCGCCTCCTCCTGCTGATTGTGACAAGTAGGAAACTTGCTCAGGCGTGACTGGGAGTGAAACTTGAGAAGCAACTGATTGACCAACAGAGTTCACTGTTGTGACGGTAAATGTGTATGCCGTTCCGTTTGTGAGGCCGTTGACTCTTACAGGAGATGAGGTGGCCGTAACCATATCTCCCGTCTCTACAACTGTGATGATGTAGCTGAGAATTTCGGCACCGTTGCCCGTTGCTCCACTAAAGGTCAAGACAGCTGACATATTTGCTGGAGTACCAGAGACAGTAGTGGGAGGAGTTGGTAAGCCAGCTGGTCGAGCTGTCACTTCTGAAGATCTCGCGCCAATACCAACGCTGTTAACCGCGGCTGCAGTAAATGTGTAGAGCGTGCCGTTGGTCAAATTAGTAACATCTGTTGTTAATGAATTTGTCGTGATGGTTTGACCGCCAGGTTGAACTGAAATCACATAGTGAGTGATTGAAGATCCGCCATCATCGGTAGGAGCAACAATCACTACAGTCGCCATTCCATCGCCACGAGTTACGCTGGTGATAGATGCCGCTGCTGGACGTCCCACTGGTGTGACAGAGTTCGAACTGCTTGATGGCTGTGAAGCACCCGCACCGTTATTTGCAACTGCTGAGAATGTATAGGCAGTTCCATTCGATAGTCCATTGACTGTGCAACTTGTCGAACCTGCCGCCGCGGTACAAGTCGCACCACCAGGTGATGCGATTACGGTGTAACTAGTTATCGCGGCTCCACCATCATTAGCAGGTGCAACGAATGAGACAATCGCACTTGTATTACCGCCGATTGCTGATACCGAAGTTGGTGAGCCCGGCACTGTTGCTGGGATCGCCGTGACCGATACCGTTGAGGAATCAGAATCTCCCACGCCGTTGGTCGCAATCACCCTAAAGGTGTATGAGGTGCCATTTGTAAGGCCCAGCACTGTTACTGGAGAGCTCGTACTGGTTCCGGTGAAACCTCCAGGTTCTGCGATAACTTTGTAGTTTGTAATTGCAGAACCGTTAGTTCCCGCTCCGCTAAATGAAAGAGTTACTTGGCCATCACCGATTGTTGCACTCATCGAATCCGGTGGCGTTGGAAGACCTGCAGGAGTAGAAGATGGTGACTGGGCTGATGCAATTCCGGTACCAACATTGTTAATTGCCTGAACAGTAAATGTGTAGGAAGTTCCATTCGTTAATCCAACAATCTTGCATTGGGTTGTTGGCGCGATTGCAGTACAGGTTAATCCGTTGCTTGCCGTTACGAGATAGGAAGTAATTGGAGAACCACCATCATCTGCTGGTGCACTCCATGAAACAACAGTTGAGGTATCTCCTGCTACAACAGCGAGTGAAGTAGGTGCATCAGGAGCAGATGCTGGAGTCGCTGAAGCTGAGGTTGTCGAAGTTGCAGAGGTACCTATTGCATTTACGGCGGCAATTGTAAATGTGTATGAAGATCCATTTGTAAGGCCAGTGATGGTTGCGGGTGAGGAAGTAACCGTATAGGTATCACCAGTTGGTGCTGCAGTCACGATGTATGAGGTGATTACCGAGCCATTTGCGCTCTGACCACTAAATGTAAGAGTTGCACTACGGTTGCCAGAAACGGCGGTTATTTGACTTGGTGCAGAAGGAATACCTGCTGGAGTCACGGCAGAAGAGGTAAGGGATGGCGAGTTTCCAACTGCATTCTGAGCTACTGCTCTAAAAGTGTAGGCAGTTCCGTTTGTGAGACCTGTCATTACACATGTCGTGCTTGGGTAAGTTGCTGTACATGTATGTAGACCGTCCATAGTGGTAAAGATGATGGCTGTAACAGATTCACCGCCACTGCCTGCAGTTGTGTTCCAAAGACCTGATGCAGTGACAGTTGCGGTTTCGTCACCAGCGACCGCGATCACACTTGTAGGTGCATCGGCAACGCCAGCTATCTTCACTGGAGCAGATGCTGTTGATGAATCTGAACGCCCAACAGCATTGAGCGCCCTTACGCTAAAGGTGTAATGAGAGCCATTTGTAAGGCCAGTAACTGTGATTGGCGCGCTTGAAGCGGTAAAGGTCTCCCCCGTTTCTATGACGGTCAGAATGTATGAGGTAATTGGAGATCCACCGTTATCTGCCGGAACGGTAAATGTCACTATTGCGCTTTCATCTCCACGAGTTGCTGTCACTGCTGTCGGAGCATCAGGAATAGAAGCAGGAATGATTGCATTTGAAGTTGGTGAGATGCTGGTGCCCGCTGCGTTTGTTGCGGTTGCTTGGAACTTATATGTAGTTCCATTTGTAAGACCAGTAATGGTGCAACTTGTTGCAGGAGAGTAAACGATGCAACTTTGCTCTGGGCTCAATGGTGTGCCCGAGCCATTTGTCGCCACAATCTTGTACGAGGTTACTGCGCCACCTGATGCCAGAGATGGCGGTGTCACCACAACCGTTCCCGCATGATCTCCCGGTGTCGCCACTGGCGCGATGATTGAGTCTGGAGGAAGTAGGTTCCAAATAGCAGTAAGAGTTCCATTTGCATTTATGCCTGTGACCTGCTGGCCTGCCGAATAGTTGGTTGATCCGTTGGTCCAGCCCGCAAACTCATAGCCGAGTTTGGTAATTCCAGAATTGGAAGGAATTGTAAATGTATCTGTGGATGTTCCCGATATTGTTGCAGGAGCTGTTCCAGAGTCTGCTCCGTTAATTGCAAAAGAGAGTGCGAATACTTCTTCGGAGAACTGTGCTGTAAAAGTTTCATTTCGAGCGGCAACTCTAAATCCAGCGCCTGGTGAATAGGTGTTGGCTCCATTAGACCAACCGAGGAAAGTTGTACCTGCTTTGTTAACCGCTGAAGCTATTGTATGGAGAGAGCCGAAGTTATATGCGGTAGGAGTAGGAATGCTTCCTGTTCCATTATTTAATAGATAGACATATGTATAGGAATTAACGCTCCATTGAGCGGTAAGAGTGATATTTGATGCGCCGACAGTTACAACAGCTCCCGGCTGATAATTAGTCGAACCATCGCTCCAACCACTGAAGGTATAGCCAGTGCGAGTTGGAATCACGAGTGGGGCGGTGAAGGTCTCACCTGTCGTGTGAGAAGGCTCTGAAATAGGCGTTTGGCTTATGCCCTGAGCAAGATCTATGGTGATTGTCTGGGTTGTTGCGTTCCATAGTGCAGTTGCTGTCTCCGAAGCCGCACGATATTGATATTGGGCTCCTGCAGAATAGGTTTGTCCACCAATCGACCAACCTGCGAATGTATATCCTGATCGAGAAACAGCCCCAGGAACGGGTAGATTTATGACGGCGCCGTAATTATTGGTTTCGGCATTCGGTGTCGGACTTCCACTATTTGAGTTATAAGAGAGAGTAAACGAGCGAATGCTCCATGTAGCGTAGAAGAGATAGTTAGCTGAATTAATGGTGTAGGTACCCGAAGCTGAATTATTTGATTGTGTAATCCAACCTGAGAATGTATAACCTTCGCGCGTCGGCACCAAAGTTGTGATGGTGACAGGTGCTTGATCAGCGTAAAGAACCCCTTGGGTTATGCCAGGATCTGTTCCGCCATTCATAAAGTAATTGACCTCGAAGAGTTGTAACCATGTAGCGGCAAAAGTTGGCGCAGTTGTTCCCATTGAATATGTGGAACCAGCCTTGTATGTCTGACCGTTATAACTCCATCCGGCAAATGAATAAATACTTCCGCCAATTGAAACTGTGAGAGTTTCCGGTGTGCCCAGTGAGAGAGAGATTCCGTATGCGGTATTTGGTGAGGTTGGCAACCCAATGGCATCGGCTACAGGTGTTCCGTTGATAGCTCCTGCGGTGTATTGAACAGCGAAAGTTGTAGGCGTCCAAACAGCAATTAAGGTCTTATTAGTAAGACCTGTAATCGGATCTCCAGGGTTGTAGGTGCCGCTTCCATCACTCCAATGAACAAAGGTGAATCCTGGCTTGCTGAAGCCACTGCTAGCCGGCGCTATGACCCCAGATGTACCTGACTGATAAGTTGCAGGAGATGGTGTTGTTCCAGTGGCGCCGTTAACATCAAAGGTAAATGTCTGTGTAGTTGCCGTCCAGATAGGTTGGAGAGTGACATTTGCGTTTGTTTGATACGGGTCTGAAACAGCTGTAGTTGTCTCGGCCCAACCTGAGAAGATGTATCCAGGTTTAGACATAGTTCCGACAGTTGGAAGCGATATTGCAGTTCCACCATACGTAAAGGAGTCACTCGTGCGAGATGGCGTTCCAGATGTGGCGCTGCTTCCATCGTAGGTAATCGTGAATACCTGACCGGACCACTGCGCGATGAATGTGATGTTTCTGGCAGGCATGGTGAATTGGCTGCCCGCAACATATGGAGTTCCACTCTCAGCCCAGCCAAGGAATGTGAATCCGCTCTTTGTGGCATCACCACGACTTGCAACGGTAAAGGTCTCACCCAGTAACTTATTTGGCGAAGTTGGTGATGTTCCAGTGCCGCCATTGAGAGAGTAAGTCACGAGATACTGCGTGCCGTTCCAGATTGCAGTCAGAACCATATTGGATCCGCCAACTGTGACGATATCTCCTGGGCGATAGTTGAGAGTTCCATCGCTCCAACCAGCAAATGTGGATCCAGTTAACGTCAATGAAGTGGATGGGGCTGTAAATGTTTCACCAATAGTGACGTTAGAAATTGTATTTGGTGCGCTTCCACTACCTCCATTTGCTGCAAAGGTGACTGTGTAAGTCTCAGCAATCCAACGTGCATAGAGGTTGAGATTTGCTAGTCGTGTATAGCTACTACCAACAGCAAAGACAGTACCGGTATCAGATAGCCATCCGTTAAAAACATAACCTGTCTTCGCCAAAGTATTGCGACCAGCAATCGTGTGCGCACCTGACGTTAACGAATATGTACCATTTGCGGGAAGAGAACCTGATGTATTGCCATTGCCGTTATAGAAAATTGTGTATGGAATAGCCGTCCATTGAGCAAAAACCGTACGTGACTCAGTTGGTGAATATGCGCCACCATTAAGACCTAGATTTGTTCCTGCAGCCGATGTATCAAACCACCCGAGGAAGTTGTACCCACTTCTCGTTGGAAGTGGCAATGTAAGTGGTGTTCCAACAGAGAAGGTATCTGTTGTAGGCGCTACAACTCCACCCATTGGGTTGTAGGTAATTACAAATCCCCTAGGTGTCGCTGTAACGGCTGCGCTTGCGCTTGAGATACCTGATCTATTGCTTGCAATCGCGGTAAATGAATAAGTGGTGTTATTTGTGAGGCCACTAATCGAGCAGCTTGTTGCCGGTGATGTGACAATACAAGTGCCAATTACCGTCGTACCAAGGCGAGCTGTGACGGTGTAAGAGTCAGCAGGTCCGTTAGATCCGCTGAGAGTTCCGCCATTTACTGTGATTCTGGCGGTTGTGTTTCCGGGTGTAGCTGTAAGTGTTGGTGCGGCTGGCGCTACCGGAATCCATTGCGCGTAAACAGTTGTGGTGTCGTAGAAAGTTACTGAGCTCGCTCCAGCGAAATTGCTACCGCTGCCGTCAGCTCGCGTATTCCAGCCATTTTGTGTGAAACCAGTTTTCGTAGTGGTTGGGGAAACGAAAGCGATGGTGAATGGAGTGCCAGCCGTAAATGTACGTGAACTTGCAGAGCTCGATGTAGCGGTGTTCGAGTCGTAATAAAGAGTGTAAGTATTTGCCGTCCAAATTGCATACAAAGTTGTTGAGGTTGTAGGTGAATACGGAGAAGTCAGGGCAGTTGTTCCACTAGCAGAAGCGGCCCATCCTGAAAATCGGTAACCCTGCTTCAACATCGTTCCTGATGTGGTGAGTGTCAATCCAGTTGTTCCAACGGTGTACGTCTCACTCGACTTTGTTGCTGAACCGAGCGCTCCATTTGGATTGTAGGTAACGGTATAAATATCTGGTTTCCAAAGAGCGTACAAAGTCTTGTTGCTGAAGAAGGTTTGTGAAGATCCATCAGAGTATTGGGATGAAGATGCGGTAGAAGTTTCGGCCCAACCCAAGAATGAGTAACCGGTTCGGAGGAAACCATTTGTAGTTAGGGTTGTTGGAGTACCACCGGTGATGTTCTTTGCAGCGGTAGAACCTGACGTTGAACCATTACCCAGGAAGGTAATGGTGTATGGGTTTCCAGTCCACTTTGCATACAGGGTGAGGTTTCCCGCTGGTGAGTATGTTGTGAGCCCTGCCGAATAGAGAGTTCCCGTGCCATCGGCTCGAGTGTTCCAACCATTAAAGGTATATCCGGTTCGACCCATAGTTCCCTGGGCTGCGAGAGTAACGGCGACCGTTCCGGTAGCAGTGACAGAATCGACCGATGGAGTGCCAGTACCACCGTTAACATCAAAGCGAATTAACGAGTTCCACTGGGCATAAAGCGTGATGTTCTGTGTCGGCGTAAATGTCGTGCCTGTCTCATAACGCGTTCCAGAGCCATTTGAAGCTGTGTTCCATCCCGCAAAGGTGTATCCGGTCTTGGTTAGAGTTCCCGTCCCAAGCGTTAACGAAGATCCAGATGCAACGGTGGAGTTAGCCGGAAGCGTCCCAGAGGTAGCGGTATTCGAATCAAAAGTGACTCGAGAACCCCACTGGACATAGAGAGTTACATTTGCAGTCGGTGTATATGACTCACCTGGCAAGTACGCAGTACCGGTTCCGTTAGCTGAAGTATTCCAACCAAGGAATGTATTTCCAGTTCTGGCAAGTGTTCCTATATTTGACGACAAGGCAACAGGTGTATCAGCAACCATCAAGGTAGGTAGTGGAACCGTTCCACTCGTTGCGGTATTTGAGTCATAGGTAATGTATGAATTCCACTGCGCATATAGAGTCAGATCGCCTGAAGTTGATCCAAAGTTTCTAATCTTTCGCGAAGCAATTGTCGGAGTCCAAAGACCATACTTGAGCTCTAGATATCCTTCAATCTGCTGCATCTGTGAACTGGTAGTGAAGGTGTCGTAAATAAGGACTTCGGCGACTTCCCAGTCACTTGTCTCACTAGATCTGCCAGTTCCACCAAAATTGTTGATAGTTAGGTTATTAGGTAGATAGGTGGTTGATGAAGTTCCAGTGTTTCTAATTACTCCATTACTTCTAAAGTTGTTTCCAGAGTCACAGTTATAGACCCAATTAGTCCCAGTTCTACCGCTTGACGGAGTAATCCAAGAGGTGTGGACTGCAACATTGGTAGACCCATTCCAGAATCCTGAGAGCCAATTCTCACTCAATGCGTCGAAAATGCGACTCTGCGATCCACCTGCGTAACGAGCTACATAACAAAGCGTGTAGGCATCAAGCTTCACATTTGGAAGTGTAATTCCGGCGGTGGTTGCACCCTTAACAACTGTTACGTTCTTAGTTGATCCATTTGCAGGAGCGTTAGTAACCACAGTTGGATTTCCACGAACCGTTGTTGCATCGCGGTTATTGCCAGATGAATCCAGCCAGACTCTTGCAATAGCGTCGTAATTTGCCGCTTCATATTGCATGTATGGGCGAGGAAGTCCGTTGAGATTGCCAGAAGGCAAATATCCGTATGTATCTCCAAAATAGGCTTCAATTTGCTGCATCTGTGTCGTAGTCAGATATGAGTCATAGACAATTACTTCAGCAACTTCCCAATCAGAGTTATAACCCTGCCGGCCGTAAATACCCCAGTTGATAGAAAGCTGTGCAGGCAGGTATTTGATAGTTGACGTTGCATTAGATTGATTAATGCCATTAAAGCGGAGAGTATCTCCTGAGTCACAGTAAATGCCCCAGTTGATATCGCCTGTCACTGTTGAAGATGGCGTAACCCAGGCTCCATGATAGGCAACTCCGGTGGCATCACCGAAGAATCCTGAAAGCCAGTTCTCAGAATATCCTTCGAAGATTCGATTTCTTGTTGCGCCCGCATAGCGAGCTACATAGCAGAGCGTGTACGCCGACAGTTGTGGATTTGGCAATGTAATGCCAGCACTAGTTGCACCTTTAACCACGGTAAAGCTCTCGCTTAGTCCATTTGTCGCGCCAGTTGAAACCTTTGTCGGTGTTCCATTAACTAGAGTTGCATTACGGCCATTCCCTGATGAATCAACCCAAACCTTTGTAGCCGTGTTGTAATCCCTTGCGACATAACGCATGTATGCCCGAGGTAAACCAAAGAGATCAGAGTTAGCTGTGTAATTGCGGCCCTTACCATTTGCTAACTCGTTCCAACCATCCCAGACATAACCAGTTTTCTCAGCAGTTGCTGGGTTATCAGCAATAGTTGTAACAGGTTCACCTGATGTTGCCACCTGTGCCGGAGGAGGCGTGCCGGATGTATTGCCGTTTCCATCATAAGTAATCGTGTAAGACCACTCTGCATACAAAGTTGTATTGGTGCGTTCAAGTGCGGTTCCGGTGTCATAGTGAATTCCGGTTCCATCTGCCTTTGTATTCCATCCAGTAAATCGGAAGCCAGGCTTCTGCATCGAATTTAGATTCTCCGATGCAATCCATGGATCTGATGGTTCATTCCAATGGATGACGACCATTCCATCGCCGCCTTTAGCGGTGTAGAAATTTGTAGGATTTCCATTTCCACCCCAGCCAACACCGATTGTGGAATCACCGCCGTTGCCGAGGGAGTATGAGTAGTTAATTGAACTCAATCCACCAGGAGCTGTTGGTGCGGTAACGATTCCAGTCGCACCCACTTGTGCAGCAACATTAGTTACACGCGAATTATTGATAAAGCCCGAACCACCACCGCCACCACCATTTGATTGTGAACCATCGCAGTGTCCGCCGCCGCCCCCGAAGAGACCGCCGCCGCCACCGCCACCGCCTTCATTGTTGGTGGATGGGTGACCAGCACCAGATCCGCCGTGACGTGCACGACCTGCAGTTGGCGCAATTGAGCAGAGAGTCGTTGCTGTTGCAGCAGCACCACCTGCAGAAAGTGTTCCACCACGGCCGGTACGGTTAGCAAAAGTTGCTCCTGTACCTGCACCGATTGAGCCACCACCTCCACCGCCGTCAGTGTTTGCACTACCAGGTGATGAACCTCCACCGCCGCCAACGATGATGAGAGGAGTTGATGTATCGGTTCCAAGGAAAATTCCTGACAATCCTCCGCCAGATGAACCCTTGTATTGATTTGGCGAGAGACCGCCAGCTCCGCCACCTCCATATTGAGGAGTTAAATCGAAGGCTTCACCGCCCTGACCAACTACAACTGTCAATGTCTCTTCTGTTCCAGTTGTTGAAATCTTTGACTTGGAATATCCACCCGCGCCACCCGCGCCATTGGCAGACCAAGATGGATGAAACACACCGCCGCCGCCTGCGCCCCATGCCTCTACCAAAACATCTTGACCGGCAGGAATTCCTCCGGGAATTACAAATTGTTGATCAAAGTTTGTTGGCGATGGATTGGCAATTGCATCGTAATTAGCTGCAATTTCTGCAGCAGTCAGTGCACGATTATAAATTCGGAC
>JACCDL010203094.1_pt1 | contig 14737 bp, 11 predicted proteins | sample 7441931 | NCBI WGS metagenome assembly JACCDL01 (sample SAMN15323437, study PRJNA562643) | freshwater metagenome | isolation source: river surface water | place: USA:Blue River Watershed | collected 2017-08-16 | reverse complement strand
TATATCTTTGCTGCCATCGATGCTGGTTGTGCCGCAGTTCGAGTCAACCCAGGAAACATCAAGCAATTCGATGACAAAGTAAAAGAAGTTGCAAAAGCTGCTGGAGATGCGGGAATTCCCATTCGTATCGGAGTTAATGCTGGGTCACTAGATCCTCGACTTCTTGCCAAGTACGGCAAAGCTACTCCTGAAGCTCTCGTGGACTCTGCAATGTGGGAGATCGGATTATTTGAAGAACACGGATTTACCGATATTAAACTTTCGGTCAAGCACCATGATCCAGTCACGATGGTTAAGGCTTATCGCCTTCTTGCGGAGAAGTGTGATTATCCGCTTCACCTTGGCGTTACAGCGGCAGGTCCACAATTCCAAGGCACTATCAAGTCCGCCACTGCATTTGGAATCTTGCTTGCTGAAGGAATCGGCGACACCATCCGCGTCTCACTCTCTGCTCCACCAGTTGAAGAAGTGAAAGTTGGAATCTCGATTCTTGAATCACTCAATCTTCGCCAACGTAAACTCGAGATTGTTTCCTGCCCATCATGTGGCCGCGCACAAGTTGATGTCTATACCCTCGCCGAAAAAGTCCAAGCAGGATTACAAGGCATGACGGTTCCACTGCGTGTAGCTGTTATGGGATGTGTAGTGAATGGCCCTGGCGAAGCGCGCGAAGCAGATCTCGGAGTAGCTTCTGGAAACGGCAAAGGTCAGATTTTCGTTAAGGGTGAAGTCATCAAGACTGTTCCCGAAGCGCAGATCGTTGAGACTCTCATCGAAGAGGCGATGCGTTTAGCCGAAGAGATGGAAGCCGCTGGTGTCGAATCTGGCGAACCATCAGTAAACGTTAAGTAATTCGCTAGGCTACGCCGCATGTTGCGGATGTCATCTCTATTTCTTCGCACCTTACGAGATGACCCATCAGATGCATCAGTCGCCAGCCACAGACTCCTAGTTCGTGCCGGTTACATCCGACCAATTGCTGCTGGAATCTTCTCCTGGTTACCACTTGGAGTCATCGCACTTCGAAATGTGGAGCGTGTCGTTCGCGAAGAGATGGATCGTGCCGGCTTTCAAGAAGTTCATTTTCCGGCGCTACTTCCACGCGAACCGTACGAGAAGACCAATCGTTGGGAAGAATATGGTCCAGCGCTATTTCGTTTACAAGATCGTAAAGGTAGCGATTACTTACTAGGCCCTACTCATGAGGAGATGTTTACTCTCATGGTCAAAGGCGAGTACTCCTCATATAAAGATCTTCCACTTTCGATCTATCAGATTCAGACTAAGTACCGCGATGAAGCTCGCCCCCGTAGCGGAATCATCCGTGGCCGCGAGTTTGTGATGAAAGATTCATATTCCTTTGATCTTGATGATTCGGGGCTTGAATTGTCTTACCAAAAACATCGGGACGCCTATGTCGCAACATTTAATCGTCTTGGTCTTAATTTCAACATCGTCTCGGCGATGTCAGGTGCGATGGGTGGATCAAAGTCAGAAGAGTTCTTAGCGCCCTGCAGCACTGGTGAAGATACTTATGTTTTATGTCCCAAGTGTGGTTACGCAGCAAATGTTGAGGCGATGATCACAAAGGTGGAGGAGAGAGACTTTGGTAATCCTCCTGCGATGGAGATTCTGGATACTCCCGATACGCCAACCATCGAAACTCTTGTTGAAGTCATGAATAAGAAGTTCAATGCTGGAATCACAGCCGCGGACACTTTGAAAAACGTCCTTTTGATGGCAGATAACAAGCCGATCTCCGTACTTGTTCCTGGTGATCGCGAAGTTGATCTCAAGCGTCTGGAAGCCAATCTTCCTGGCGTTCAAGAACTCAGACTCTTTGATGATGCTGACTTTGCAAAGCGTCCAGAACTCGTGAAGGGTTATGTAGGACCACAAGATGCTAAGAAGTTTGGCCTGATGCTCTATGCGGATCCTCGCGTACAAGTTGGTTCAAGTTGGGTGACTGGTGCAAATCAAAAGAATAAGCACATGCGTTACGTAACCCATGGGCGGGATTTCACGGTCGATGGATTTATCGAGGCCGCAGAAGTTCGTGAGGGAGACTCATGTCCATCATGCACAACTCCCGTCGTGATTGATCGCGCGATCGAGATTGGCCACATCTTCCAGCTCGGCCGCAAATACGCAGAAGCGCTTGATCTCACCGTTCTTGATAATGAAGGTAAGTCTCGAGTTGTCACAATGGGCTCTTACGGAATCGGAGTTTCACGAGCAGTCGCTGCAATCGCCGAACAGAGCCATGATGAGATCGGATTGATCTGGCCAGAGGAAATCGCGCCTGCCAAAGTGCATATTGTCGCGACAGGACGTGATGATGCTCCCTTTGATGCTGCAGAAAAAATCGCCATTGAACTCGAAGATAAAGGCATCACTGTGATGCTTGATGATCGTCGTGACTCAAGTCCGGGCGTCAAGTTCAAGGATGCAGAGCTCATTGGCAATCCCTACATCGTCATCGTCGGAAAAGGCCTTCAAGAAGGAAAAGTGGAATTTCGAATTCGCAAAAACGGCGAGAAGTCAGAGCTCCCAGTCGGTGAAATCGTTACGCATCTTGTAAAGCTCATCGGTTAAATTCTCGATTGTGGAAATTTCAGTTGAAGTAATTATCTTCCTTGTACTCGCTTCAGGCTTTGCGGGATTCGTGGATTCGATTGCAGGTGGCGGGGGATTGATTCAACTTCCATCGCTCTTGATTTCCATGCCCAATACCGCGCCATCAGTCTTGCTGGGCACAAACAAACTTCCTTCATTTATCGGCACGCTCGGTGCCACCGCTTCCTACCTTCGCAAGATTCGACCAGATTTCAAGCTGGCATTTGCAATGGCGCTACCTGCATTTATCGGCTCAGGCCTTGGAGCCAGTGTTGCCACACGTATTCCAAAAGATGCATTTAGGCCAATTATTCTCGTGCTGCTCATCATCGTTGCGCTCTATACATGGCGCAGAAAAGAACTGGGGTTAGTCGAAAACTTTCGATTTGCTCGCAGACATCAAGTAAGTATGGGAGTTCTTGCCGGGCTCGTCATTGGTTTCTATGACGGAATTTTCGGACCCGGAACCGGTTCATTCCTGATGTTAATTTTGGTGGCGCTCTTGGGCTTCGCATTTTTACAGGCGTCCGTCACAGCGAAGATAGTCAACCTGGCCACAAACCTTGGCGCGATTATGGTCTTTGGTTTCAACGGCCAGATCATGTGGGTCCTGGGATTAACTATGGCGATAGGAAATCTCGCCGGAGGATTTCTTGGTGCGCGCTGGGCGCTGAAGGGAGGATCAACTCTCATCCGAAAAGTCTTTCTTGGCGTGACCACGATATTGATTCTCCGTCTGGCTTATGACACATTTCTGCGGGGGTAAAAACTCAGGTACCCTGGGCTCCCACAACTTCACAACAACTAAATAGGTAAGTAGGTCAGATATGTCTCTCGTGAATAACCTTGTTGAATTACTCGCCCCTGCCGTTACTCAAGCAGGCTTCGTCTTAGAAGAAATCACCGTTACTCCAGTCGGTAAGCGCCGCCTCATTGCAGTCGTCATCGATTGTGACGATAGAAATCCATCGCTCGATGAAGTAACAGTTGTCTCAAAGGAAGTTTCGGCGATTCTCGATAATTACTCCCAGATGGGCGAGATGCCCTTCACCCTTGAGGTAACAACGCCAGGAATTGATCGACCGTTGACGCTATCTCGACACTGGAAGAAGAACATTGGTCGACTCGTTTCTATAACACCTCATGTCGGCGAGAAATTTGTTGGTCGAATTCAGGGCGTTGATCAGCAGAAGGTAATACTTGAAATTAAAGGAAAACCGCTTGAAGTCACTCTAAGTGATATCGCTCGCGCCCAGGTTGAAGTCGAATTCAACCGTAAGGATGTGAAGTAAATATGAACGTTGATATGAAGATACTCGAAGCTCTCACAATCGAACGTGAAATCCCACTAGAGAGACTGATTACTGCTATTGAAATTGCGGTCAAGACTGCCTATAACGAATTACCAGAAGCTAAGCCATTTGCTCATGCTCGACTAGATCGACTTACTGGAGAGATTAAGATCGTAGTTCCAGTTTTTGGACCGGATGGAGAGAGAGTTGATGAGTTAGTAGATGAACCCGAAGGATTTAGTCGCATCGCTTCCTCAACTGCTCGAAAAATAATTAAAGAAAAATTACGCGAATCCAAGGATCTAGAAATCGTAGGCGAGTTCAGCGCCTCTGTTGGAGATATTGTCTCTGGAGTCATCCAACAGGGTAGAGATCAAAAGATGGTTTATATCGACCTTGGCCGAGTTGAAGGAAAGATTCCACCTCACGAACAAGTTCCCGGTGAGACTTACACTCACGGCGATCGCATCAAGTGTTTTGTGGTCGATGTAAAGCAGGGACAGAAAGGGCCGGAAGTTCTGCTCTCGCGCAGTCATCCAGCTCTCGTTAAGCAACTCTTTGCTCTCGAAGTTCCAGAGATACGCGATCGCATTGTTGAGATTATGGGCGTTGCTCGTGAAGCTGGTCATCGCACCAAGATTGCAGTACGCGCTCACCGCGCAGGCGTCAGTCCAAAAGGTGCACTGATTGGTCCCATGGGTGCACGTGCTCGCGCCGTCATGGATGAATTACATGGCGAGAAGATTGACATCGTCGATTGGTCGGATGATCCTGCAGACTATGTCGGTAACGCGCTTGCTCCGGCACGTGTATCTAAAGTTGAGGTGGTTAACATTGATACACGTTCAGCAAAAGTAATAGTCCCTGATTACCAACTCTCATTAGCGATTGGTAAAGATGGTCAGAACGCCCGGCTTGCTGCGCGATTGACGGGGTGGCGGATCGATATTCACTCTGACGGTGAAGTTCAGGCGGCTCCTGAGGGCGGAGAAGCAGAAGTTTCGTGAAATAAGACCCCTAGAGGTATGGTTGGCACGTGAGGATTTCCCTCACAAATCTCCACTGGAGAGAAGGCTAGGTCTAAGGCAATGGCACTCAAATGAGCATTACACAATCATGAGTAGGTCAATTTAGGCTTCGCGTTTATTTGTAAACGAGGAGCCACAAAAGGAGAAAAGTGGCAAAGGTCCGCGTTTACGAATTAGCAAAAGATTTAGGCATGGAGAGCAAGGATGTCCTTGCAAAACTCCAAGAGATGGGCGAGTTTGTTCGCTCCGCATCATCAACTGTCGAACCACCCGTTGTTCGAAAATTCCTTGAGAAGTTTCCGCCTGTAGTAAAGCCTGCCGCTGAAGCAAAACCAGCGAAGAAGGCTCCAGCAAAGAAAGCAGCTGCCAAAAAAGCTTCCGCTGATGTCGTAGACGTTCCAGTGACTCCATCTCCAGAGACACCAACCACTCCATCGCACAGCGCGCCCACTACTCCTGCGCCGATTCCAACAAATGTTCCGAAACCAAATCTTCCTCCTGCTGCAGGTGCACGTCCTGGAAATAATCCTTTTGGAACAACTCCACCTGCACCTCGTCCGCAAGCGCGTCCAGGAAATAATCCATTTGGTACCTCAACACCGGGCGGTCCACGTCCAGGAGGTCCGCGACCAGGAGCTCCACGTCCGCAAGGTGGACCCGGTGCTTCACGACCAGGTGCTCCTCGACCACAAGGTGGACCCGGTGGAATGTCGGGACCACGTCCTGGATCTGTGCGTCCCGGTTTTGCAGCGCGCCCACAACAACGACCAGATGGTGCACAACGTCCGCAAGGTGGCGGAAGATTTGGCGGCGCTCCGTCAACTTCTGGACCATATCGTCCGCAAGCTGGTGCAACTCGTCCTGGTACTCCCGGACAAGCACGACCTGGTCAAGGTAAACCAGGTGGAGGATTCACACCGGGTAGACCAGGAGCACGTCCCGGAGCTGGTGGCGCATTTGGAAAGAATGCCGGCAAGAAAAAGAATTACAAGAGTAAGAAGACTCGTCGTGAAGAAATCGACAATATGGCAGCGCCCACACTTGGTGGAGCAGTCGTTCCACGCGGTGATGGAAATACTCCGATTCGTTTACGTCGTGGTGCATCACTTGCTGACTTCGCAGAGAAAATTGGTGCAGATCCCGCAGCGCTAGTTTCGGTTCTCTTCCATCTTGGTGAAATGGTTACTGCAACCCAATCGGTTGATGAAGACACTCTTCATGTTCTCGGTGGCGAGTTTGGTTACAAAATCACCGTTGTTTCTCCAGAAGATGAAGACCGCGAGATCTTGGAAGAGTTTGATATCAACCTCGAACAAGAACTCTCTGAGGTTAATCCTGACGAACTAAGCCTTCGTCCTCCAGTTGTTACTGTGATGGGTCACGTCGACCACGGTAAGACGAGACTTCTTGATGCGATACGTCAGACCGAAGTTGTCAAAGGCGAAGCCGGTGGAATCACACAGCATATTGGTGCCTACCAGATTCATCATGACCACAATGGCATCAATCGTGCAATCACATTCATCGACACACCTGGTCACGAAGCGTTCACCGCTATGCGTGCACGAGGTGCAAAAGTCACGGATATTGCAGTCCTTGTTGTAGCTGCAGATGATGGCGTCATGCCTCAAACAATTGAGGCGCTCAACCACGCTCAAGCTGCCAATGTCCCAATCGTTGTAGCAGTCAACAAAGTGGATAAGGAAGGCGCGAATCCAGGAAAGATTCGTCAACAACTTACCGAGTACAACTTGATTGCTGAAGAGTACGGTGGAGACACTCTCTTCGTAGATGTGTCGGCAACAAAGGGATCTGGCATCGATCAATTAGTCGAAGCAATTCTTCTTACAGCTGATGCCGCAATCGATCTTCGTGCCATTCATGATGATGATGCGCGCGGCGTAGCAATCGAAGCTCACCTTGATCGTGGTCGCGGACCAGTCGCGACGGTCTTGGTACAGCGCGGAACTCTGAGTGTTGGAGATGCCATTGTTGCTGGAAGCGCCTTCGGTCGTGTTCGAGCCATGATGGACGAGTTTGGTCACGCTGTCGATATCGCAGGACCTTCACGCCCAGTTCAAGTCCTTGGGTTCACCTCTGTTCCAAGTGCGGGAGATAGTTTCATCGTCGCACCTGATGACAGAACTGCTCGCCAAATCGCAGAGAAGCGTCAAGCGGGCGAGCGTCATGCTGCTCTTGCGAAGGCGCGAAAGAAAGTCTCCTTGGAAGACTTCCTCGAGAAGTCCAAGGTCACAACTCTTAACTTGATCCTTAAGGGTGACGTCAGCGGTTCGGTTGAAGCGCTAGAAGATGCGCTGATCCAGCTTGATGTTGGAACTGAAGTTGATCTGCGCGTTATTCACCGCGGCGTTGGTGCAATCACCAAGAGCGATGTAACTCTTGCCTCTGCATCTGGCGCAGTCATCGTTGGATTCAACGTCAAACCTGAAGCCCACACAGCAATCTTCGCAGACGAAGAAGGAGTCGAAGTTCGATTCTATTCAGTCATCTACAAGGCGATCGAAGAGATCGAAGCTGCACTCAAGGGACTTCTCAAGCCAGAGTACGAAGAGGTCACCATTGGAACGGCAGAAGTTCGAGAGATCTTCAAGTCGAGCAAGTTCGGAACAATTGCCGGATCTATGGTCTCAACTGGCGTCATCAAACGTAATGCTAAAGCGCGAGTACTGCGTGACTCTGTCGTCATTGGCGATAACCTCACAGTCGAGTCACTTAAGCGTTTCAAAGATGATGCAACTGAAGTTCGCGAAGGATTCGAGTGCGGTATTGGCGTAGGCTCCTTCAAAGATATTCAGATTGGTGATGTCTTCGAAGTATTTGAGATGCGGGAAAAGAAGCGAGCATAAGCAATGGGAAATTCGCACCGCGCGGCTAAAGTGGCAGACCGCATCAAAGTTGTGGTCGCCTCAGCACTGGAATCAAAGGTAAAGGACCCTCGTTTGGGCTTTATTACGATTACAGATGTTCGCGTCACTGGCGATCTCCAACAAGCGTCTATTTTCTACACAGTACTGGGTGATGATGAAGAACGCGAAAATACTGCCAAGGCTCTAGAGAGCGCGAAAGGATTGCTTCGTACCGAAGTAGGTCGCGAACTCGGGACTCGCATCACCCCAACGCTTGCTTTCTTTGCTGATGCGCTCTCTGAAACGGCTCGTAATTTCGAGGACCTACTTGATCAAGTGCGAAAGCATGATGAAGAGATTGCACATCTTCGTGATACAGCTCAGCCCATCAGTGGTAGCGATCCTTATCGCGCGCCACGTATTCGCGAAACGGAATGAGCACTGCGCACGGGTTTGTCATCATTGATAAACCAGCCGGTATCACAAGCCATGATGTGGTTGCCAGGCTTCGCAGAGTCATGGGCACCAAGCGCGTTGGACATGCTGGAACTCTTGATCCCATGGCAACAGGGGTTTTAGTCCTAGGAATAAACAATGCCACAAAATTCCTACAATTCATTACCGATGGAAAGAAGCGCTATCTAGGCACTATCCGATTAGGCCAATCAACCACAACGGATGATAAAGAGGGCGAAGTATTGAGCTCTCATTCCATTAATCACATCACAGATGATGCCATCAGAAGTTCTTTGAGTTCTCAAGTCGGCATAATCATGCAGGTTCCAAGCAAAGTTTCTGCCATAAAAATTGCAGGCGAGCGCGCGTATGATCTTGTGAGACAAGGTAAAGAAGTTGAGATTCCAGCAAGGCAAGTTGAAATCTCCAAACTTGAGGTTGTTGCAATCTCACGCAATGAATTTATCGACATCGATATTGATGTCACATGTTCAGCTGGAACATATATCCGCTCCATTGCACGTGACCTTGGTGCCGCACTTGAAGTAGGCGGACATCTGATCTCACTCAGACGTACCTTGGTCTCGCCATTTGATCTCAGTGATTGTTCCTCGATCGAAGAGCCAACAGTGCAACCTCTCGCGGAAGCAATCTCAAAGCTGATGCCAGTTCGCGCAATTGATCTCAATGAGATGCAAGAACTCAAGTTTGGTCGAGCGCTCAAAAAATCCGAGTTTGATGGAATTGGGGTAGCGCTGGCACCCGACGGTGAAGTAGCTGCAATCATCGAGAATCGTGACTATGGCGCACAACCCCTATCGGTATTCGTGCCGTGAAAGAATATGCCTAATGAGATTCATACCTGACATCACGTGGCACGGTGCACCTATCCATGGTGCAGCCTTGGCAATTGGAATTTTTGATGGTGTTCATCTGGGACACCAGAAAATTCTGCAGGAAGGTGCCGAGGCAGGTCTTCCAGTTATGGCACTTACATTTGATCCTCATCCGACTGCAATTTTCGCTCCAGATCGAGTTCCTACCCGTCTACTAACACTTAAGAATCGCGTTCATCAATTGGTAATGCATGGTGCCACAGCAGTTGCAGTACTGAAGTTCACCGAGGAATTTTCACGTTTGAGTCCAGAAGAATTCATCGATCAAATTGTTATGCCAATCTTTGATCCGAAGATTGTTGTAGTTGGAGAGAACTTCACATTTGGTGCGAAAGCAGCCGGTAATGTCGCTTTCCTGAAAGAGAACACAAAGCTTGATGTTCGAGGCATGCCATTGCTTACACATGGCGGGGGAACAGTTTCATCAACACGTATTCGAGAAGCGATCCGCGCTGGCAATTTAGAGACTGCAAATCAACTTCTCACTCGTCCTCATCAAATTGTCGGTCCAGTTGTCCATGGCGAAAAGCGTGGACGTACTATTGGTTATCCAACCGCCAACATCGGCCTTGGCAATGATGCAACCATTCCATCTGATGGCGTTTATGCAGGTTGGTTATCTGTTGCTGGTCACAAGTGGCCAGCAGCAATTTCAATCGGTACGAATCCAACGTTTGAAGGTATTCGTGGAAGACAAGTCGAGGCATATGCACTTGATCGCGATGATTTAGATCTGTACGACCAAGAAGCAACCGTTGAGTTTGGTTGGAGATTGCGAGACACCATCAAGTTTGATGGCCTAGAACCATTGCTAGCTCAGATGAAAATCGACTGCGATGAAGCCCGAAAATTGACTCATTATCACGCGTGATTTGACCTCGATTTTAGATCTGCGAGACGCGCTGGTAGATTTCACCCCGCAAGCGAGAAAACGTGCGCTCGTGTATCAGACCGAGGGCCCTCGTCAACGATGTAAAGGAAGTTAGACCATGGCATTAACACCTGCCGAGAAGAAAGAAATCATCAACAAGTTTGGCGCCTCTGCATCCGACACAGGAAGCCCCGAAGCACAGGTTGCGCTTCTCTCTAAGAGAATCGAACAAGTAACTGAGCACCTACAGACGAATAAGCATGACCACCACAACCGTCGTGGATTGCTTTTGCTCGTAGGTCGCCGTCGCAGAATTCTGCAGTACCTTGCAAAGACAGATATTGCGCGTTACCGCGCGATCATCGACAAGCTCGGCATCCGCCGCTAGTTTGAAGAACTAAATACACAACACCCAGCGCATCGTTGGACGATTGGTCCTCGGTGGTGGCTTACGGATTATCACAAGAACGCCGTTGGCTTCGATCGAAGATCCATTCTCTAATTGCGCTGGTGATAGAGAATAGGAGAGACCCATGGAGGGTCAAGACGTTAAGTCTGCCGTTGCAACAATAGACAACGGAAAATTTGGAAAACGAGAGATTCGTTTTGAAACTGGCCGCCTAGCGCGCCAGGCTGCAGGAACTGCAGTTGTATTCCTCGATGATGAATCGATGTTGCTTTCTGCAACAACTGCTTCAAAGTCACCTAAAGATCAATTCGACTTCTTCCCACTCACGGTAGATGTTGAAGAGCGTATGTATGCCGTAGGAAAGATCCCTGGATCATTCTTCCGTCGCGAGGGTCGTCCATCTGAAGATGCGATTCTCACCTGTCGCCTCATTGATCGCCCACTACGTCCATCATTTATCAAGGGACTTCGAAATGAAGTTCAGATTGTCGTCACAGTAATGGCGCTCAATCCTGACCATATGTATGACGTAGTCGCCATCAATGCTGCATCGATGTCAACACAACTTGCTGGGCTTCCATTCTCAGGACCAATTGGTGGCGTGCGCGTTGCACTCATCGATGGCCAATGGGTCGCATTCCCGAATCACAGCGATCTTGAGCGTGCTGTATTCGACATGGTTGTTGCAGGACGTATCGCTGGCGATGATGTTGCAATCATGATGGTTGAAGCAGAAGCCACAGTAAAGACAATTGGTCTTATCGGAAGCGGCGCTGCTGCACCAACAGAAGAGATTGTTGCTCAGGGCCTTGATGCTGCAAAGCCATTTATTCGACAGCTCTGCGAAGCCCAGATGGAACTTGCAAAAGTTGCTGCAAAGCCAACCGCAGAATTCCCTGTCTTCCTTGATTATCAACCAGATGCGTACGAAGCCGTTGAGCAGTTTGCAAAAGCAGATCTCGCCAAAGCTTTAACAATTTCAGGTAAACAAGAGCGCGAGACGGAGATTGACCGCATCTCAGCTGCAGCAAAAGAATCACTTGCTGCTTCATTCGAGGGTCGCGAAAAAGAGATCTCAGCATCATTCCGTTCATTGACCAAGAAGTTGGTCCGTCAGCGTGTACTTCGCGAGAAGATCCGTATTGATGGTCGCGGTCTACGAGACATCCGTCCACTTACTGCCGAAGTAGAAGTCGTTCCTCGTGTGCACGGCTCAGCGCTTTTTGAGCGTGGCGAAACCCAGATCATGGGAATCACTACTTTGAATATGTTGAAGATGGAACAACAGCTCGACACTCTCAATCCAGAGAATCACAAGCGCTACATGCATAACTACAACTTCCCGCCGTATTCAACAGGTGAGACCGGGCGCGTTGGTTCACCAAAGCGTCGCGAAATCGGTCACGGAGCTCTTGCAGAACGTGCGCTTCTTCCAGTTCTTCCAACTCGCGAAGAGTTCCCATATGCAATCCGTCAGGTTTCTGAGGCTCTTGGATCAAACGGTTCCACATCGATGGGATCTGTATGTGCTTCAACGCTCTCACTACTCAACGCAGGCGTTCCTCTCAAGGCGCCAGTAGCTGGTATTGCTATGGGCCTCATCTCAGATGACGTTGATGGCAAGACCGAATATGTGGCTCTGACAGACATTCTCGGAGCAGAAGATGCCTTCGGAGACATGGACTTCAAAGTTGCAGGAACAAAAGACTTCGTGACCGCACTTCAACTTGATACCAAGCTTGATGGAATTCCGGCCAGCGTACTTGCTGGTGCATTGCACCAAGCAAAGGAAGCGCGCCTTGCAATTCTCAATGTCATGAACGAGGCAATCGATCGCCCAGATGATATGAATCCACTTGCTCCACGCATCATCTCGGTCAAGATCCCAGTCGATCAGATTGGCGCGGTCATCGGACCAAAGGGCAAGGTCATTAACCAGATTCAAGAAGATACTGGTGCAGAGATCTCCATTGAAGATGATGGAACCATCTATATCGGTGCAACAAATGGCACTGCAGCGGATGCAGCAAAAGCGCAGATTCTCGCAATCGCAGATCCAAAACTTCCTGAAATCGGTGAGCGTTACCAAGGCACAATCGTCAAGCTCGCAACATTCGGAGCATTCGTCAACCTCCTTCCAGGAAAAGATGGACTGCTTCATGTTTCACAGATTCGCAAGATGCACGGTGGGAAGCGCATCGAAAACCTTGAAGATGTCATGAAGGTTGGAGACAAGGTCCACGTCGAAATCGGCGAGATTGATCCGAAGGGGAAGCTCTCTTTGGTCCCGGTCCTTGATGAGAACGCTAAGACAGATTCCGCAAGCGAGTAATTAATAACTTATGACTGTACGTAAGACCGTTCTTCCGAGCGGTCTTCGTATTGTCACTGAAGAAATCCCTGGAGTTCGTTCTGCTGCATACGGAATCTGGGTCAACGTTGGATCTCGAGATGAATCACCAAAAGTCGCTGGCGCATCACACTTCCTTGAGCACTTACTTTTCAAGGGCACAAAGACTAGAAGCGCGCTAGATATCTCATCATCTATTGAGGCCGTTGGCGGCGAGATGAATGCCTTCACTTCAAAGGAATACACCTGCTTTTACGCACGTGTGATCGACACTGACCTCCCTCTTGCAATAGATGTGATCTCAGACTTGATTACCTCCTCTGTTGCTCGCGCTGAAGATGTCGAATCAGAGCGCAAGGTTGTTCTGGAAGAGATTTCCATGCGTGATGATGATCCATCAGATCTTGTTCATGAGCTTTTCGGTGAGACTTTTTATGGAGACACTCCATTAGGTCGACCAATTCTTGGAACCGTAGAGTCCATCAAATCTCTCACTAGAAATTCAATCTTCAACTACTACAAGAAACGCTATTTGCCTCAGGACATCGTGGTAGCAATTGCAGGCAACATAAAGCACCAGAAAGTCGTCGACCACGTGATTCGTGCAATGTCGAAAGACAGTTTTCTTGATACTCCGAAAGAGGCATTCAAAATTCGATCCAATTCTCCCGCGAGACGTTCTCAGAACAGAGAAATTGGCGTGATGAATCGCAAAACCGAACAAGCTCATCTATTTCTAGGAATGCCGGGAGTAGCTCGAGATGATCACCGCCGATTCGCAATGGGAGTGCTATCTGCCGCTTTAGGTGGAGGAATGTCTTCCCGTCTCTTCCAAGAAATTCGAGAAAAGCGTGGGTTGGCTTATTCGGTATATTCCTATGCTCAGCAATATGCGGGGAGCGGCTTTATCGGCTTCTATGCGGGATGCAATCCATCAAAGGCAACTGAGGTTGTATCCATTATGAGAGATGTTCTCCATGATGTTGCCAGTAATGGACTTACTCATGAAGAACTCATCCGCGCACAAGGAGCGGTTCGAGGTGCGCTTGTACTTAGCCAAGAGGACACGGGTTCGCGCATGAGTCGAATTGGCAAGAGCGAGTTGGTCTATGGTGAAATCATGACTTTCGATCAAATCCTCAAAGCGGTTGCTGATGTGACCTCTGCCGACATCCGAGCCCTAGCCGATGAAATCTTGCATTCTGCGCCTACTCTTGCTGTTGTGGGACCATTTCCCAAGCGTTCGATCTTCGAACGTGCGATGAAGTAGCTCGAGCGTAGAAGGTGATGAATCGATGACAATCAAGGTCGCTGTTCTTGGCGCTAAAGGCCGCATGGGTTCTGAAACAGTTGAAGCAATCAATGCTGTCTCGGATCTTGAATTGGTTGCTCAACTAGACCTAGGTGACAGCCTTGATACTCTCAAGAGTACCGGCGCAGAGGTCATTGTTGATTTCACTCATCCCGACGCGGTGATGGCAAATCTAGAGTTCGCCATCAACAACAAGATTCATGTTGTTGTCGGAACAACAGGCTTTGACGATAAGCGAATCGCAGAAATCAAGAGCTGGCTATCAAAGAATTCTGGTGTTGGCGCAGTCATCGCGCCAAATTTTGGTTTAGGTGCCGTTTTGATGATGCAATTTGCTGCTAAAGCTGCTCGCTTCTTCGAGTCTGTTGAGATTGTAGAACTCCATCACCCAGATAAAGCAGATGCTCCCTCGGGCACCGCATCTCGTACCGCAGAATTGATCACGCAAGCGCGCAAAGATTCACAACGCCCACCTATGCCTGATAAGACATCCAGCGGTTTACCAGCTGCGCGAGGTGCCAAAATCGGCGATGTACCAGTTCACTCCGTCCGACTTCGAGGTCTCGTAGCGCATCAAGAAGTTCTCCTAGGTGACCAGGGTGAAACTCTCTCAATCCGCCACGACTCGATAGATCGTTCT